>Ga0157369_10001621_pt1 | contig 27511 bp, 25 predicted proteins | sample C25metaG_FD_113461 | JGI IMG/M metagenome (GOLD analysis project Ga0157369, IMG submission 113461) | Corn rhizosphere microbial communities from Kellogg Biological Station, Michigan, USA - C2-5 metaG | ecosystem: Host-associated > Plants > Roots > Rhizosphere > Soil | place: USA: Michigan... | reverse complement strand
TTGAGCTGGGGTTTGATGCACAGAGCGCCGAAATCGCCTTTCGTATCATGCAGATCCAGCAGCACCGCCACAGCCTGCGGGTGCGTAAACCGCCCATCAGCACCGACTATGCCGAACCCGCGCCGGACTTTATCAATGACCTGCCCAACCGCCAGCCTATCGACAACGAGGCGCTGCGCGATGCGCCGCCGGAGCTGACGGCGATCACCTCCACCCGCTCGGCCTTCGCCTGGTATGCCCTGTTTCGCAACAGCTGGAGCGAGGCCCTGCGCCAGCAAGCGCAGGTGCTGCAAGTGCCGGGCAAAGGGTGGCAGCGCGGGCATAACCTCAACAACAGCGTGAACAGTGTGATTGATGCCGACACCAATGCCATCGTGCTGGAGAGCCTGGCCTATATCGCCCACGGCCAGATGCTGTGCCTGGCCTGTTTTAATCCCGCGCCCCGTTCCCCTTCGTCAGCAGGAGCTACGCCATGAAGCTGAAAGCACTTCTCTTTTTTCCCCTGTTGGCCGGGTTTATGGCGCTCTGGATGACGCTGAGCCAGGCGCGCGCCGGCGATCTTCCGGCATCGGACTACGCGCCGCGCAGCGGCAAGCTGACGGCGCAAGAGATGACGATGGCGAGAAACGCCTGGCAATACTTTGTCGCCAACTACCAGCCCACCACCGGACTGGTCAACGCGGTAAATAAATACCCCTCCACCACCATGTGGGACAGCGGCTCCTACCTTGCTGCGCTGACGGCAGCGCGCGAACTGGGGATTATCGATAAAGCGGAGTTTGACCGGCGGATGCTGAAGATCCTCGCCACCATCAACAAGCTGGATCTGTTTCGCAATGAACTGCCCAACAAAGCCTATAACACCCTCACCGCGCAGAAGGTGAACTACACCAACAAACCGGGCGAGATTGGCTTCTCGGCGCTGGATATTGGCCGCATGTTGATCTGGCTGAAGGTGATCAAAGAGCGCTACCCGGAGTATGGCAACAGTATCGATAACATCGTGCTGGGCTGGGATTTTAGCCATGCTGTTGACCCGTGCGGCACGCTCTACGGTGCTTACCTCGAAAACGGTCAGCCGAAGTATGTGCAGGAGGGGCGTCTCGGGTATGAGGAGTATGGCGCCGCCGGTTTCCAGCTGTGGGGTTTCAACACCTGCCAGGCGAGCCGACCGCAGCCCTACGAGCTGGCGGAAATTTACTGCGTGCTGGTGCCGTACGACACGCGCGATCCTCGTGCCACTTCGCAGCACAACTATGTGGTGACTGAGTCCTATCTGCTCTACGGCCTTGAGTTCGGCTTTGATAACCCGAACGATCGCAACAACAGCCCGCGCAACTACTCTCATCCGTGGATGAAAAACTTCGCCGACCGCGTCTACCAGGCGCAGGAGAACCGCTACACCATTACCGGCGTGCTCACCGCCCGCTCCGAGCACCAGCTCGATAAAGCCCCCTACTTCGTCTACGACACGGTCTACACCGATGGCTATGACTGGAACACCATCACCGATAAAGGGCAGTTTATGCCCAGCGCTGCCGCCGTCTCGCTGAAAGCGGCGCTCGGCATGTGGGTGCTGTGGGATTCCCCCTACACCGATCGCCTGATGAGCGCCATCGAGAATGCCAACGAAGAGGGCAAGGGTTACTACGAAGGGCTGTATGAGAATGGCGACGGCCCGATCAAAGAGTTCACCGCCAACAACAACGGCATCATGCTTGAGGCGCTGCTGTTCAAAAAAGAGGGCAAGCTGCTGCAGTTCAACACCGATAACCCGAAAAACCGCAACTTCGCCCCGTCGCTGTGGGAGAAGAAGCTGGTCGATCTGTTTGAGGAGAACAACGCCCGCCGCAACCGACCGTTCCTTGAGAGCACGCCGTCGGTGAAAAACTGGTGTCAGCAGACCGGCACCACCCAGCGCACGAAACCTGCCTGCCAGGCGTGCCAGTGCGCCTCCTGTAACGCGGATGAGCCTGTGAAGCTGCCGCCGGTGACTGCGCAATGTCTAAAACCGTAGTTCGCTGGCTGGCGATCCCTCTGCTGCTGCTCGCCGCCGCCTTTGCGCTATTTAGCGAGGGCGGCGCAGGCTGGCGCTGGCTGACGAAAGGGGCGTGGAACACCACCGCGCGCGTCAGCAGCCTGACGCCGCAGGAGCGTGAGTGGGCCACTATAGCCTGGCGCTACTTCGTTAATAACACCCAACCGCAAACCGGGCTGGTCAACGGCAGCGACAAGCAGCCGCGCGTTACGCTGTGGCAGATGGGCGACACGCTTATCGCCCTGCTGGCGGCTAAAGATCTCAATCTGGTTGATGATAAGGAGTTTGACGCGCGCCTCACCCGCCTGCTCGGCACCCTCAACCGGCTGATGCTCACCGATACCCGAACGCCCGGCAGGCTCTACTCCAGCCAGACGGCGACCATCGTCGACTTTAGCGGCAAGCCGGTGAAGAGCGGCTGGTCGGCGAAAGATATGGCGCGGCTGATGCTGGCGCTGCGCCTGACCGCCGAGCGCGCACCGCAGTACCGCGAGTATCTCGACAAAGTGATCCTGCGCTGGAACTTCTGCCCGGTCATGGATAGCGAAGGCGAGCTGTGGTCCGCCTCGCTGCAAAACGGCCAGCCGGTGGTGCGCGAAGAGCTGCGCCTCGGCGAGAGCGAATATGCCGCCAGCGCCTTCCGCCTGTGGGGTTTCCCGGCCGGGAAAGCGCTCATGCCGCCGTCGAAAAATGTCATCATCTACCAGCGCAGCCTGCCGGTGGATGCCCGCGATCCGCGCACCACATGGCAGCCGTCGATCCTCTCAACAGTGCCCGCGATGCTGCCGGGGCTGGAGTTTGGCTGGCAGCCGCCGGGGCTGAGTGATGAGGTGCAAACCCTGCTTCGCGATCGGGCGCAGGGTGTCTGGCTGACGCAGAAAACGCGCTGGGAAAAGGAGAGGACGCTTACCGCCCGCGCCGACTTTACCCTCGCGCAGGCACCGTGGCACGTGGAGGATAGCGTCTGGGGCAATGGCTATGCGTGGAATACCCTCGGCGATGACGGAAAATATTACCCGCGGCTGGCGCAGGTGACGACCAAAGCAGTGTTTGCCTTGTGGGTGTTGTGGGATACCGCCTACACCAATGCCCTGATGGCGGTGACGGAACACCTGAACGATCCCGAACGCGGCTGGTTTGAAGGGCGCGTTGAAGCGACAGGCGATATCAACAAAATGGTGACGCTCTCCACCAATGCGATGGTGCTGGAGGCGCTGCTCTACAAAGCCAACGGCGGGCCGCTCTTTCGCGACGGCCTGATCGACGATGAGAGCTATTTCGTGCGCCGCACGACAGATGAATTTAACAAACCCGGCCTCTGCCTGCCGGGTGAACGCACCCCGAGGGCCGCGCCATGAAATTCTACCGCGATCTCTTTGAAGCGAGTCTGAGCCGCGTCTTCCCTGATGATGAGAAGCGCGCCTTCTTTAACGCCTTCTACACCACCTTTATGCATATGTCGCCTGAGACGGAGCAGCACTTCGCCCGCTTCGGGAGCGAAGAGGGGCAGCAGCTGGTTTATAAGAGCTTCTTTGCCATGCTGGCGGTCGACGGCGCACTGTTTGTGCCCGATTTCCTTGAGCGGCTGGCGCGCGAGCAGAGCACCGACGGCCTGCGCTTACCGCCGCGCTTTTTTGCCCTCTGGCGGGAAGCGATGTTAATTACCGTGCGCCAGCGCGACCCGCAGTGTGATGAAGAGACGCTGACCGCGTGGGCGATGGCGATTGCGCCGGGGCTGGAGTACCTGCGCCGCCAGGCGGAACTGCACTACCAGGCCGGGGAGGCGTCATGACAACAGCCTGCCATTTCGACCTCAATGCCCTGCCCGCAGCGGTGCTGATCTACGATCGCCACGAGCGGCTGCTGGCGTGGAATGGCCAGGTAGAGGCTTTTTACCCGGCGCTGGCCGGTGGGCTAAAGCCGGGCGCGACGCTGCAAAGCCTGGCAGAGAAGTTTATCGACGCGGCCTATAACACCGACCCGAGCCGCCGCCAGACGCTGCGCGAGGCGATCATTCGCAACTGCCGCCAGGATAACCACCGCGAAGTGCGCCAGGCCGGGCAACGCCGCCTGTTTGTTCACCACCAGCGCCTGGCAGATGGCAGCATCGTCAGCCTGCACAGCGACATCACACAGCTGGATGAAGCCCAGCGCTCGCGCCAGCAGCTACATGATGATTTTCTGCTCACCGCCGACTCTATTCATATCGGCATCTGGGACTGGCAGATCTCGGCCGACAATTTGCAGGTTAACGACACGCTGCTGACGATGATTGGCCTTCCGCGCAGCCAGTGGCACCATCCGGCGCGCTTTCTGCTCAATCTGGTGCATGAAGAGGATCGCGCCCGCCTGCGCCAGGCGATGCAGGGTTCAACCCGCCACCACGTTCCGGTGTTTGAGTGTGAAATCCGCGTTCGCCATCAGAGCGAGGAGTGGCGCTGGATGCTGCTCTCCGGCCAGGTGGTAACGCTGACCATGCAGGGCGACGCGGAGCGGGTGGTCGGCACGTTGCAGGATATCACCCGCCGTAAAGAGGCGGAGCTGCTGGCGATTGAGGCGGCGAAGGTGGCGCGTGATGCCAACGAGGCGAAGAGCGCCTTTCTGGCGAATATGAGCCATGAAATTCGCACGCCGATGAACGGTATTCTCGGCATGACGCAACTCTGCCTCGACACCCAGCTCAGCAGCGAGCAGCGGGAGTACCTCTCGCTGGTGATGAGTTCGGCACAGTCGCTGCTGCATATCATCAATGACATTCTCGACTTTTCGAAAATCGAGGCGGGGAAAATTATTCTCGATGAGGAGCCGCTGGAGATCCGCCCCTTTATCCAGGCACTGATCCGCCCGCACATGCCCGCCGCCAGCGAAAAAGGCATTGAACTGCTGGTCGATATCGATCCCGCCGTGCCGGAGGTCGTCTCCATCGATGGCCCCCGGCTGCGGCAGATCCTCACCAATCTGCTCGGCAACGCGCTGAAATTTACCCATCAGGGGGAAGTGGTGCTCGCCATCTCGCCGGGCGAGGAATCTGGTAGCTGGCGGTTTGCGGTGCGCGACAGCGGCATTGGCATTCCCGCCGAAAAGCAGCAGGCGATCTTCGAAGCCTTCAGCCAGGCAGACAGCTCCACCACCCGCCGCTATGGCGGCACCGGGCTGGGGCTGACTATCTCCGCGCGGCTGGTGAAGATGATGGGCGGCGAGCTGGCTGTGACCAGTGAACCGGGCGTGGGCAGCGAGTTCGCGTTCAGCTTAACGCTGGTAAGCCAGCCTGCCGCACTGGCGGCAATGCAGATGACGCGTTTTAGCGGCGAGCGGGTGCTGGTGGTGGATGATAACAGCACCAACCTGCGCCTGCTGGAGACGATGCTGACGCAGATGGGGCTGGTGCCGCACTGCGTCGATAACGCCCACCAGGCGCTGCGCCTGACGGCAGAGAGCGAACCCTTTCCGCTGATCCTGCTTGATGCGCAGATGCCGGAGATGGACGGCATTTCGCTGGCGCTCGAACTTTCGGTGCTGCCGCAGGCGAGCCAGAGCCGCATCATTATGCTCAGTTCCATGAACCGCCACTTCGATGCGCGGATGCTTAAACGCATCGGCATCGCCCACTACCTGCACAAACCGGTGGCGCAAAGCGAGCTAAACCAGGCGATCGCCAGCGTGCTGGCACCGGGTCGCCTGCCCGAGCCTGTTGCCGTCGAACAACCTGTCGCGCCGCAAGTGGCAGCCAGCGCGCTGCGTATTCTGCTGGCGGAAGATAATCTGGTGAACCAGAAGCTGGCGCTGCGTCTGCTGGAGCGGCTGGGCCACCACGCCGAGGTGGTCGATGACGGGCGCGCGGCGCTCGATCGCTGGCATGAAGGGGGCTGGGATCTGATCCTGATGGATCTGCAAATGCCCGGCATGGATGGCGAAACGGCGATCCGCCTGCTGCGCGAAGAGGAACGGATGCACACGCTCAGCCACCAGCCGGTGATCGCCATGACCGCGCACGCCATGCAGGGTGATAAAGAGCGCTGCCTGGCCATGGGGTTTGATGGCTATATCGCCAAGCCGGTAAGCCAGCAGGCGCTGCACGATGAGCTGACCCGCATTACGCAACAGGACGATGACGGGTTGCCCACGCAGAGCGCCCTGCTCGCCCAGTGCGCCGACGATGCTGAACTGGTTAACGAGCTGCTGGTGCTGTTCGCCGACAGCGTCGGGACGATGCAGGCCGCGATTGCCGATGCCATCCACACTAACGATCGCGACGGCCTGCGGCGCGCGGCGCATAAACTGCGCGGCGAGGCGATCGCTCTCGACTTCACCCGTCTGAGCCAGTTGCTGCAACAGCTTGAGAGCCAGGCCATCAGCCTCGATCAGCAGGCACTGGATAACCTGTACACGGCGCTTCGCGAGGAGTTCGTGCGCGTTGAGGCGTGGCTGCAACGCCGGGAGGCAAACCATGATGCGTAACGCGCTGCTACTGTCGCTCTTACTCTCACCCCAGGCTTTTGCCACTGCGCTGCCCGTCACCTGGTCCCTTGCCGGAGAGTGGCGCGTGCACGATGCCAACGATCCCGCTTTCGATGGCGTCAGCGCCTCCAGCGCCGACTGGCGCACCCTGCGCGTGCCCGCCAACTGGTACAGCGACGGGCTGGATCACCAGGGCGCGCTCTGGTACCGCCACAGCTTTACCCTGCCAGAACAGTCTGCCGATACGCTGGCAACGCTGGTGTTTGACGGCGTCGACTACCTGGCTGATGTGACGCTGAACGGCCAGCGCCTGGCGCATCATGAGGGCTACTATCAGCGCTTTCCGGTGGATGTCAGCCAGGCGCTACGCCGCCATAACCAGCTGACGGTGCGCGTCGATAGCCCGTTTGAAGATCCAAAAACTATCTGGCCGCTGCATAAAACGATGGTCAAAGGGGTGCTGAACCAGCATGACACCCGCCCTGGCGGTGCCTGGTCGGCGCAGGGGCAGGATGCCAACTCCGGCGGCATCTGGGCCCCGGTCCGGCTGCACCTTAGCCGCGGGGCGGCAATCGATGAAGTTATCCTGCGCCCGCAGTGGCAACAGGGGCTGGCGAAACCGATGCTGCGCGCCGAGATCCGCTACCGGGCGAAACAGGCCGGGCCGGTAACGCTGCGCCTGACGGCAAAGCCGGATAATTTTTATGGTCGTGACTACCGTCAGGAGTTTCCCGTCACACTTGAGGCGGGCGACAGCAAGGTGCTGACGGTAACGCTGCCGATGGAAGCCGCCAGGCTCTGGTGGCCGGTGGGTCACGGTAAACCCAACCTCTACCGCGTTCGCGCCTCGCTGATCGATCGGCAAGGGGTGATGGATACCGCCGTCACGCGCACCGGCCTGCGCAAGATGGAGGAAGCGCCGGACAACAAAGGATGGCGCATCAACGATAAGCGCCTGTTTGTGAAGGGCAGCAACTATATCGGCTCGCCGTGGCTCGGCACCATGACGCGCGCAAAGTATCGCCAGGACTTTGAACTGGTAACGCGCATGAACGCCAATGCGATACGCGTGCATGGTCATGTCGCCGGGCGCGCGTTGTATGATGTCGCCGATGAGATGGGGCTGATGATCTGGCAGGATGTGCCGTTGCAGTGGGGCTACAACAACAGCAGCGAGTTTGCCGATAACGCCGCGCGCCAGACGCGGGAGATGGTGGCGCAGTTCGGCAACTCACCGGCGATTGTCGCCTGGGGTGGACACAACGAGCCGCCGTGGAACTCGCCGTGGATGGAGAAGCGCTTTAAAGACTGGAATAAAGATCTTAACCGCGAGCTGACGCAGAAAGTGGCGGACGCGCTGGCCGAGGACACCTCGCGTATCGTGCACCGCTACTCCGCCGTGGAGGAGCACTACTGGCAGGGGTGGTACTTCGGCACCATGCGCGATGTGCTGGCTCCGGCAAAAACCGGCATCATCACCGAGTTTGGCGCGCAGGCGCTACCGCGCCTCTCAACTCTCAAAACCATTATTCCCGCCAGCGAGATGTGGCCTAAGAGTACCGATGCGAAAGATCCCGGCTGGGATCGCTGGAAGTACCACAACTTCCAGCCGTTCCAGACCTTTGGTTTTGCCAACGTGCCGCGCGGCGAGAATATTCAGCAGACCATCGACAATACCCAGCGCTACCAGGCGGAGCTGGTGGCAATGGCGGCAGATAGCTATCGCCGCCAGCGTTATCAACCGGTTACCGCCCTGTTCCACTTTATGTTTGTCGAGACCTGGCCGTCGATAAACTGGGGCGTCGTTGACTATCTGCGTCAGCCGAAAGCGGGCTATTACGCGCTGCAAACCGCCTATCAACCGCTGCTGCCCTCTATCGAGCCGGTCACGGCAAACTGGCAGACCAATAGAGCGAATATCCTGCGGCTGTGGGCAATTAACGATAGCTGGTCGGCCTGCGACAAGTGCACGCTGAAGTGGCGCATCACGCAAAACAACAGCAGCCTGGAGAGCGGTGAGCTGCCGCTGACCCTCGAAGCGGACTCCGGCCAGATGGTGAAAGAGGTTTCGGTAACCCCCACCGCGCCCGGCGAAGCCAGGATCGCTTACTGGATTGAAGACCAGCAGGGCAAAGTGGTCGGTAAAAATGCGCGCGTGGAAGCAGTAACGGTGGGCGAAAACCCCGCACCGTGACAGGTGCGGTTGTAACCTTTACTCTGCCTGTTATCGCAATGTCCTTACCGTGGAGCATCGATGACAGCAGAGAATCTGGCGCAAATGGGCGCCGTAATCCGCGGTCAGAAAACGATCTCGCACGCGATATTGCCTTAGCGAAAGCGTGGATTGTCAGCGAAGTGATTACGCTCCTTCACAAGCGACAGAAAGCGGATTTTCCGCGTTTTCAGCACTGGTATCGCAGCTATTTGCCCGACTGGCTTAAGCAGATCGAAACCGTTATCTGATTGCCTCTTTATGCTTAAACTCGCTTAGCGCTTCGTGAGCGCCAGGCGGATCCCCAATGCAATAAACGTGGTGCCGACAATGCGGTCGAGCAGCTTTTGCAGCCCTCTGTTTTGCGAAACCGCGCCCGCCGCGCTGCCCGCCAGCAGGGCGAAAGTGATATCGGTCAGGAACGCAATCAGCGCGTAAGCGAAGCCAAGAATAAGAAATGAGGCAGCATGCTGATTGCCATCTGCGACCACGAACTGCGGGAAGAATGAGATAAAGAAGAGCAGCACCTTGGGGTTGGTGAGCGTGGTGATAAACCCACGGGAGAGCAGCGTGCGGGTGGTCACTTTCCATTTGCTGGGCGCACTCTCCTCGCCCTCAACGCGCGGTCTGGCGAATGTGCCGAGGATCATCTTACTGCCGAGGTAGAGCAGGTAGGCTGCGCCGAGGTATTTAATGACCGTAAACATCAGCGGTGACGCGGTGATGAGCGCCGTTAACCCGACGGCGCTGGCCACGGCATGCGTACAACTGCCCAACGCCACGCCTGCCGCGGAGATCACCCCGGCACGGCGCCCGTTAGCCACGCTTTGCCCGATGACATAAGCCATGTCCGGCCCTGGCGTCACCGATAACAGTAAAACTGACAGGGCAAACAGCCCAAAATGTGTAATATCCAGCATCACTCCCTCCCTATTCAGAAGCATAACTTAACATCATATTGAGGCGAGGATCCATACCCAAAATGAATAATTATGCCAATTAAAGCATAGTTATGCTCTTCAGAGATAGTGTGTTGAAGTATAAAAAGTATCAGTATGAGTGCGTCAAACATATCCCTAGTGAATGAAATGTTTTTCAGTTAGTCTGCGGTTACGTACCGTGAGCAGAAGCGGATAAGTATGGATAACCCCCTCATTCTTAAATTGATCGTTGCCTTTCTTCTTGCCACCTGGATGGTGCAAATATTCTTCAAAAAGAAAAAAATGACGCACTTACCCGCGGCTATTGCAGAGGCTAACGCTCGCGAGCGTCATCAGTGGCGCCATATCAGAAGGATTTTTCGAGTTATGCAGATTGCCTGCACGCTCTATTTCATCGTGCTGGCGTGTAAAGTGATGCTGGCATAGCGGCGTATAAAGGAGATGAAGCAAATGAAAACCGTCGAGATACTGCAATACACCTTGCGTCCGGGAAGCGGCGCGGCGTTTCACACCATCATGCAGGAGATTAGCGTTCCCCTTCATCAGCGCCACGGCATTGATGTCGTGAGGTTCGGCAACTCATTGCATGACCCTGATTGCTACTGCCTGATCCGCGCTTTTGCCAGCCCGGAGAGTATGGCGACGGTGCTGGAGGCCTTTTATGCCAGCGATGCGTGGCGCGCAGGCCCGCGCGAAGCGATTGTGAGCAGCATTGAAACCAGCCTGAAAACGGTGATGACGCTGTCGCCGGAAAGTGTGGAAGGGCTGCGATAACTACCAGAGCCAGGGGAATGACATCCGGGCGGTGTCAGGCATAATTCGTGCTGATTCAGATTTCCCATATCCGCGGATAACATCACTTTTCAGAGAGACGCTATGAATACCAGAGCACTGTTTTTAGGTTTTTTTCTGTTTGCCGGCTCGCTGAATAGCGCGATGGCGGACAGCTGCCGGTCCAACATTTTTGGCGGAGAGGATTGCCGTTATGACGATGGCACCACATCCAGCAGCCGCTCCAACATTTTTGGTGGGCAGGACACGCAATATAGCGACGGGAGAACCTCAAGCAGCAGAGCCAATATCTTTGGCGGCCAGGATACGAAAAACAGTGACGGTAGCTCTTCCAGCAGCCGCGCCAATATCTTTGACGGCCAGGACACGCAAAATAGCGATGGCAGCTCCTCCAGCAGTCGCGCGAATATCTTCGACGGTCAGGATACGAGAAATAGTGATGGCAGCTCTTCCAGCAGCCGTGCCAATATCTTCGGCGGCCAGGACACCACCCATAATTAATCGTTTTCCGCCATCAGTGCTGACGGGCAATGTGTTGCCTGGCGGTGCTGGTGCCGTGACGCCTCGCTTTACCCGCCTAATCAAGCCGCTGTAACGACAATAAAAATCTCATCGCGATAAGCGTCATTGCATAAACGTGAAGCATGCGTTGCAGAAAGCAGGGAAATGAAGAGAGAGAAAATGCTGGAGCGGGCGAAGGGAATCGAACCCTCGTATAGAGCTTGGGAAGCTCTCGTTCTACCATTGAACTACGCCCGCTTTCGAAGTGCTCAGGCATTATAGACCTTACATCGCGTCTGACAACCCACCGATGCGCTAACAGGTTAATTTCTCGCCTGTTAGCGCGCAGATTAACACTTCGGTACGCTGCCCTGCGGCGGTAAGTAGCGCAGCGGATCGATGGCCGTCGCGCGATAGCGCAGCTGGAAGTGCAGACGCACGGAGTCGGCGTCGCTGCTGCCCATGGTGGCAATCTTCTGCCCGGATTTAACGCTCTGGCCGTTATTCACCAGCAGCGTCTCATTGTGCGCATAGGCGGTGATGTAATCTTCGCTGTGCTTAATCATGATCAGGTTGCCATAGCCACGCAGCTGGCTGCCGACATAGACCACTTTCCCGGCACCGGCGGCGTAGATCGGCTGCCCGCGCGACCCGGCGATATCAATACCTTTATTACCGCCATCAGAGTTGGAATAGGTGAGGATCACTTTCCCGCTGGTCGGCCAGCGCCAGCAGCGTTGCCCAACGGGCGGCCAGGAGGCTTGCGGCACAGATGAGGAGGGTCGCGCTTTCGCCAGCTTGCCGGAGGAGGAGCCTTTCGACGCCCCTTTCACCTTCAGCCGCTGCCCCACTTCGATGGTGTAGGGCGGCGAAATGCCGTTCATGCTCGCCAGCTCTTTTACGCTGGTACCGGTAATGCGCGAAATGCGGTACAGGGTATCGCCGCGCTTGACCGTGTAGGTCGCGCCTGCGTAGCTTCCGGTCGAATTATTCCCCGCACAGCCCGCCAGAAGCAGCGTAAATGCCAGGCATATGACCATGCAAAATGGGTTTTTCATCAGGCGTCCTGCGCGCAAAACCATTCCTCGAATAAATTAACTGGCGACATATCATAGCAGCCATACGTGGGATGCCAACCCTTTCACAGGGCAATAAAAAAGCCCCGGCGCGTGAACGTCGGGGCTTCTGGCGATTAACGGTTATTTAACCGGACGCATCGCCGGGAAGAGGATCACGTCGCGGATGGTGTGGCTGTTGGTAAACAGCATTACCATACGGTCGATACCGATGCCCAGACCCGCTGTCGGCGGCAGACCATGCTCCAGCGCGGTGACATAGTCTTCGTCATAGAACATCGCTTCGTCATCGCCCGCGTCTTTCGCTGCCACCTGGTCGGCGAAGCGCTTGGCCTGATCTTCAGCATCGTTCAGCTCGCTAAAGCCGTTACCGATTTCACGGCCGCCGATAAAGAACTCAAAGCGGTCGGTGATTTCCGGGTTGTCGTCGTTACGGCGCGCCAGCGGAGAGACCTCTGCCGGGTATTCGGTGATGAAGGTCGGCTGAATCAGGTGCGCTTCCGCCACTTCTTCAAAGATCTCGGTCACGATACGGCCCAGACCCCAGCTCTTCTCAACCTTGATACCGATGCTTTCAGCAATCGCTTTCGCGCTGTCGAAGTTATCCAGATCGCCCATCTCGGTTTCCGGACGGTACTTCTTGATCGCTTCGCGCATGGTCAGCTTCTCGAACGGCTTACCGAAGTCGAACACCTGCTCGCCGTAAGGCACTTCGGTGGTGCCGAGAATATCCTGCGCCAGCGTGCGGAACAGGGATTCGGTCAGCTCGATCAGATCTTTGTAATCCGCATACGCCATATAGAGTTCCATCATGGTGAACTCTGGGTTATGGCGTACGGAGATGCCTTCGTTACGGAAGTTACGGTTGATTTCGAACACGCGATCGAAGCCGCCGACCACCAGACGCTTGAGATAAAGCTCCGGCGCGATACGCAGGTACATGTCGAGATCGAGCGCGTTGTGATGGGTGATAAACGGACGCGCAGAGGCACCGCCCGGGATCACCTGCATCATCGGGGTTTCCACTTCCATAAAGTCGCGGTTGACCATGAACTGGCGAATGCCGGCCATGATGCGGGAGCGAATTTTGAAGGTGTTGCGCGACTCTTCGTTAGCAATCAGATCGAGGTAGCGCTGACGATAGCGCGCTTCCTGATCCTGCAGGCCGTGGAACTTGTCCGGCAACGGGCGCAGGGCTTTGGTCAGCAGACGCAGCTCGGTGCAGTGGATCGACAGCTCGCCGGTCTTGGTCTTGAACAGCTTGCCGCGCGCGCCGAGGATATCGCCGAGATCCCACTTTTTGAACTGCTCGTTGTAGATGCCTTCCGCCAGATCGTCACGGGAAACATAGAGCTGAATACGACCGCCCACATCCTGCAACGTGACAAAGGAGGCTTTGCCCATAATGCGGCGCGTCATCATACGACCCGCAACGGCAACTTCGATGCCGAGCGCTTCCAGCTCTTCATTCTCTTTGCCGTCGAATTCGGCGTGCAGCTTGTCAGAGGTCTGGTCACGACGGAAGTCGTTCGGGAACGGAACGCCCTGCTCGCGCAACAGCGCCAGCTTCTCACGGCGGGTTTTCAGTTCATTATTAAGATCGACTGCCGCGTCAGCGCCCTGTGCTTGTTGTTCAGACATGTTGGTTCCTCATAGCCCTGCTTTCAAACTTGCTTCAATAAATTGATCCAGGCTGCCGTCCAGCACCGCCTGCGTGTTGCGGGTTTCAACCCCGGTGCGCAGATCTTTGATGCGGGAGTCATCCAGGACATAAGAACGGATCTGGCTGCCCCAGCCGATGTCGGACTTGGTATCTTCCATCGCCTGCTTCTCGGCATTTTTCTTCTGCATCTCCAGTTCATAAAGCTTCGCTTTCATCTGCTTCATGGCCTGGTCTTTGTTTTTATGCTGAGAGCGGTCATTCTGGCACTGCGTGACCAACCCGGTCGGAATGTGGGTAATACGCACCGCGGATTCAGTACGGTTAACGTGCTGACCGCCCGCGCCGGAGGCACGGTAAACGTCGATGCGCAGGTCAGCCGGGTTGATTTCGATATCGATATCGTCATCCACTTCCGGGTAGACAAACGCGGAGCTGAACGAGGTATGGCGACGGCCGCCGGAATCGAACGGGCTTTTACGCACCAGACGGTGTACGCCGGTTTCGGTACGCAGCCAGCCGTAGGCGTAATCACCAATGATCTTGATGGTAACGGATTTAATCCCCGCCACTTCGCCTTCGGACTCTTCGATAATTTCGGTTTTGAAGCCGCGCGCTTCGGCCCAGCGCAGATACATACGCGTCAGCATGCTGGCCCAGTCCTGCGCTTCGGTACCGCCGGAGCCGGCCTGAATATCGAGGTAGCAGTCAGCGCTGTCGTACTCGCCGGAGAACATGCGGCGGAACTCAAGCTGCGCCAGCTTCTCTTCCAGCCCGTCAAGCTCGGCGACGGCCTCGTTGAAGGTCTCTTCATCGTCGGCTTCAACGGCCAGTTCCAGCAGGCCCGCAACATCTTCCAGCCCCTGGCGCATCTGATCCAGCGTCTCAACGATAGCTTCGAGCGAGGAGCGCTCTTTGCCGAGCGCCTGTGCGCGCTCTGGCTCATTCCATACGTCCGGCTGTTCCAGCTCGGCGTTTACTTCTTCCAGACGCTCTTTCTTGGCGTCATAGTCAAAGATACCCCCTAAGAACGTCGGAGCGCTCCGTGAGGTCCTGAATGCGATTTTTTACCGGATTAATTTCAAACATGGTCTGTTTTCTTTTATTGGACTTGTCAAAAAGCGGTGATAAGGGCGAGATTCTACCGGATCTATGCCCTTATTTGTAGCGAATAGTGGCGCTAAAGTGGCCAGAGGTTTTCGATGATCAGCTGCACGCTACGGTTGCCGCGAAACTCGTTAACATCGAGTTTATAAGCGATTTTCACCTGCCGTACGCCGTTGTCCGGCCAGATGGCGGTATCGACGTTAAAGGCGATCCCGTCGAGCAGCGGACCGCCGCCAACCGGCTCCAGCATCACTTTTAAATGACGCTCGCCCACCAGCCGCTGCTGCAACAGGCGAAACTCGCCGTCGAACATCGGTTCCGGGAACATCTGCCCCCATGGGCCCGCCTCGCGCAGCATCTCTGCCACTTCAAGCGTCATCTCCTGGGCGCTAAGCGGCCCGTCAGAGAGAATTTCGCCCTGCAATAGCGCCGGGTCGAGCCACTCGGTGACCAGATCGCCAAAGCGCTGCTGGAAGGCGTCAAAATTGGCCTCTTCAAGCGTTAATCCGGCCGCCATCGCGTGGCCGCCGAACTTCAGCATCATGCCGGGGTAGAGCGTGTCGAGCCGCTCCAGCGCATCGCGCATATGCAGCCCCTGAATGGAGCGCCCGGAGCCTTTCAGCACGCCTTCACCGGCGGGCGCAAAGGCGATAACCGGGCGATGAAAGCGCTCTTTAATGCGCGACGCCAGAATGCCGACCACGCCCTGATGCCACTCGGGATGGTACATCGCCAGCCCGCCGGGCAGCGTCTCACTGCTGCGCTCAAGCTGCTCGCACAGGGTTAGCGCTTCCGCCTGCATGCCCTGTTCAATCTCTTTGCGCGTCTGGTTGAGCGCATCGAGATCGCTTGCCAGCTGGCGCGCTTCGCCAAGGTTGTCGCACAGCAGCAGCGCTACGCCGACGGACATATCATCCAGACGCCCGGCAGCATTGAGGCGCGGGCCGAGTGCGAAACCGAGATCGCTTGCCGCCAGCTTGTGCGCCTCGCGGTTGGCAATCTCAAGCAGCGCTTTAATACCCGGTCGACAGCGGCCGGCACGAATACGGCTCAGCCCCTGCCAGGTCAAAATACGGTTATTGGCATCCAGCGGAACGACGTCCGCCACCGTGCCCAGCGCCACCAAATCGAGCAGCTCAGCAAGGTTTGGCATCGCGATGCCGCGCGCCTCAAACCAGCCGTTGTCGCGCAGAAAGGCGCGCAGCGCCAGCATCAGATAGAAGGCAACGCCGACGCCTGCCAAAGATTTCGACGGGAAGTCACAGTCGCGCAGGTTGGGGTTAACAATCGCCTCGGCCTCGGGCAGCGTGTCGCCGGGCAGATGGTGATCGGTAACGACAACCGGAATACCCAATTCATGGGCACGGGCAACGCCCGCATGGGAGGAGATGCCGTTATCCACGGTCAGGATCAGCTGCGCGCCGCGGGCGTGGGCCTGATCGACCACTTCCGGGCTGAGGCCGTAGCCATCATCAAAGCGGTTAGGCACCAGGTAGCTGACGTTGTCGCAGCCCAACGAGCGCAGCGCCAGCACGCTTAACGCGGTGCTGGTTGCGCCGTCGGCGTCAAAATCCCCGACCACGATAATGCGCAGCCCTTCGCGCATGGCGTTGTAGAGGTGCGTAACCGCATCATCGATGCCGGTCAGCTGCTGCCAGGGAAGCATCCCTTTTACGCTGCGTTCCAGATCGCGGTCGCTCTTTACGCCGCGGCTGGCATATAAGCGACGCAGCAGCAGCGGGAGCGAATCCGCCAGCACTGCCGCGTCATCCACCTCACGGCGGCGAAGTTGTATCTCAGCTTTCACGGGAATTACTTACCGCCCGTCGCTTTCTGGTGCTGGTCGAGGAAGGCTTTCATCTCGGCGGGTGCCTGGTAGCCCGGCACAACGTAGCCATCGTTCAGCACAATGGCTGGCGTACCGTTTACGCCAAACTGCACGCCCAGCGCGTAGTGGTTAGCGATGCTGATATCGCAGCTGGCAGGCTTAACGCCTTTGCCCGCCATCGCATCATCAAAGGCTTTCTTCGGATCTTTCGCGCACCAAATCGCCTTCATCTCTTTTTCCACCTCGCTCGGCACGCCCTGGCGCGGGAAGGCGAGGTAACGCACGGTAATACCCAGCGCGTTGTAGTCGGCCATTTCGCTGTGCAGCTTCTGGCAGTAGCCGCAGGTGATGTCGGTAAAGACGGTGATGACATGCTTCTCTTGCGGCGCTTTGTAGACAATCATCTCTTTTTCCAGCGCGTTAAGATGCGGCAGCAGCATTTTGGTAGTGACGTTGACCGGCTGCGCGCCGCTGACGTCATACATCGGCCCCTGAATGATATGTTTGCCATCTTCGGTGACATAGAGCACGCCGCTGTTGGTCATCACGGCTTTCATTCCGGCAACGGGAGCGGGCATGATGTCGGAACTCTGAACACCCAGCTTCGCCAGCGACTGCTTGATCGCCGCATCATCGGCATGGGCCGCGCCGGTGAACGCAGCCAGCAGGGTGAACATGATTAAACCTTTTTTCATAACAGATCCTTAGATTGTCAGCACTCACGCCCGCGGGTGGTGCTGTTGATGAAGCTTGCGCAGCCGCTCGGTGGCGACATGCGTATAAATTTGCGTTGTCGAGAGATCCTGGTGCCCCAGCAGCATCTGCACCACGCGCAGATCCGCGCCGTGGTTGAGCAAATGCGTGGCAAAAGCATGGCGCAGGACATGGGGCGAGAGCTTTTCGCTGTCGATCCCCGCAAGCACCGCATAGTGCTTGATGCGATGCCAGAAGGTCTGGCGCGTCATCTGCTGGCCGCGCTGGCTCGGGAACAGCACATCGATCGAAGCACCGTTAAGCAGCCACGGACGCCCATATTCAAGATAGTGCTCAACCCAGTAGATCGCCTCTTCGCCCAGCGGCACCAGGCGCTCTTTGTTGCCTTTACCGATAACCCGCAGCACGCCCTGGCGAAGGCTGATATCGCTCATCGTCAGCCCCACCAGCTCCGTCACGCGAAGACCGGTCGCATACAACACCTCAAGCATGGCTTTATCGCGTAACTCCAGCGGTTGGTCAACCACCGGCGCCTGTAACAACCGCCCAACCTGCGTTTCGCTTAAGTCTTTCGGCAGGCGCTGCGGCAGCTTAGGGGAGGCCAGTTGGGCGCTCGGGTCATCCTGGCGCAGCTTTTCGCGGTAGAGATACTGGAAAAAACGCCGCACGGCGCTCAGCAGACGCGCCGAGCTCGTGGCTTTATAACCGCCTTCGACGCGTTCGGCGAGCAGCGCTTGTAGCTCATCGCTCTGCGCGCGCTCCAGACTGCTGTCCCGATGATGAAGCCACTCCACGACCCCCTTCAGATCGCGACGATAGGCGCTGAGGGTGTTCTCCGCCAGGTTGCTCTCCAGCCAGAGCGCATCAAGAAATTGTTCGATACGTGCGAGATCTTCTTCCATCCGCCCTCTCCTTCTCTCAATCGCTGCATTATGCCTGATTGAGACCTGATTCTGGTACACTGCGTGCAAAGACACATCAAGAACCGAGATGTTTACGTTATGAATATTGGTCTGTTTTATGGTTCCAGCACCTGCTACACCGAAATGGCAGCGGAGAAGATTCGCGACATTATCGGGCCGGAACTGGTCACGCTACACAATCTGAAAGACGATGCTCCCGCCCTGATGGAGCAGTACGATGCGCTGATCCTCGGCATACCGACCTGGGATTTTGGCGAACTGCAGGAAGACTGGGAGGCCGTCTGGGAGACGCTCGACACGCTCAACCTTGATGGCAAAATTGTGGCGCTCTACGGTATGGGCGACCAGCTCGGCTACGGCGAATGGTTCCTCGACGCGCTGGGCATGCTGCATGACAAGCTGGCACCGAAAGGCGTTAGCTTCGTCGGCTACTGGCCAACCGAAGGCTACGAGTTTACCAGCAACAAACCGGTTATTGCCGACGGGCAGCTGTTTGTCGGCCTGGCGCTGGATGAGACCAACCAGTATGACCTGAGCGACGCGCGCCTCGAAGCCTGGTGCGAGCAGATCCTGACGGAGATGGCAGAGCGCTTCGCCTGATCCCTACGATAAAGCCTTTAGTGCAGACCCTGCGCCGGTTTTTGTAAAATCATCCGGCGCAGATCGCGCCACTCCTGCGCATCCATACTGTCTGATGCCAGCCAGAGATGCTGCCGACGCCCATCCTCCTCGCGACGCAAACGCAGAATCATCCCGCTACGCAGCATCCAGGGCGTACCGACAATATCCCACTCTTCGCCCTGCCAGCGCAGGCGGGAATCCATCAGCAGCTTAATCTCGCCATGACAGGCGTTGATGCGCCGTTGGCTCCGTACGGAGTCAAACACCACCAGCGAAAGCAGCAGCAGCCATACCGGCGTGTAGCTCAGCGGCCAGGGCATCAGCAAGATGAGTGCGGCTACGAATCCATGGAGCAGTAAGGAGAGCCACTGTGCGCGCCAGGAGACGCGTAACTCAGATTGCCACAGGACCACGATCCCGATTCCGTGTCTGGATTAACTGCACCATTCTTTGCAACTCCGCATCCTGTGGCTTGCCGTGGTTCATAAGCCAGTTAAATAAATCGGGATCGTCATTTTCCAGCAGGCGGACAAAGAGACGTTTGTCATCATCGCTTAGCGAATCGTACTCATGTTCGAAAAAAGGCATGATGGAAATATCGAGCTCGCGCATTCCGCGACGGCACGCCCAGTGAATACGGGCCTTGTTAGTAATATCCATGTGTATCTCCCTGTTCGGCATGATGGGCACATTGTAACGTGTTTTTAATATATCTTTTGCGGAATATTTCACTACACGGGCTGGCTTCCAGAATAATTCGCCTTCTCTGCAACGATTTCATTCCGCTGCGTAATATCTCGCAAGGCCATCACAATGGCACAAATCGCATGCTTTATCGCTTGCAATGGACACCGGCTCTTTTACCATTAACACCCAACACAGCGTTAAGCTAATCAGGACATTAATATGGCTTTTACTCCTTTTCCTCCGCGCCAGCCGACCGCCTCTTCACGTCTGCCGCTGACGCTTATGACGCTCGATGACTGGGCGCTGGCAACCATTACCGGGGCCGATAGCGAGAAGTATCTGCAGGGCCAGGTGACGGCAGATGTCTCGACACTGGCGGCCAATCAGCATCTGCTGGCGGCGCACTGTGATTCTAAAGGCAAAATGTGGAGCAATATGCGGTTGTTCCACGATAAAGAGGGGTTCGCGTGGCTGTTGCGCCGCAGCGTGCGTGAAACCCAGCTGCGCGAACTGAAAAAGTATGCCGTCTTCTCCAAAGTGACTATCGCTGCGGACGACGAGCGCGTTCTGCTTGGTGTAGCCGGTTTCCAGGCGCGGGCCGCGCTGGCGAATCTCTTCTCCACCCTGCCGGAGAGCGAAAATCAGGTCGTGCAGGAGGGTGAAACCACGCTGCTGTGGTTTGCCCACCCCGCTGAACGCTTCCTGTTAGTGACCGATGCCGCCACGGCCGAAATGGTCACCGAGAAGCTGCGCGGCGAAGCCCAGCTCAATAACAGCCAGCAGTGGCTGGCACTGAATATCGAAGCGGGTCTGCCGGTCATTGATGAAGCGAATGTCGCGCAGTTTATTCCGCAGGCGACCAACCTGCAGGCGCTGGGCGGCATCAGCTTTAAGAAAGGGTGCTATACCGGCCAGGAGATGGTGGCGCGAGCAAAATTCCGCGGGGCCAATAAACGTGCGCTGTGGTACCTGGCAGGAACCGCCAGCCGCGTTCCGGAAGCGGGGGAAGATCTCGAGCGTAAGATGGGCGACAACTGGCGTCGTACCGGCACCGTGCTGGCTGCCGCACAGCTGGATGATGGCCGCGTGATTGTTCAGGTGGTGATGAATAATGACATGGAGCCGGACAGCGTGTTCCGCGTGCGCGAGGATGCCAACACGTTGAGCATTGAGCCGCTGCCCTACTCGCTCGAAGAGTAAGCGGTTATGAGCCGGGCAAGGCATCTGCCCGCCCGGCCACCACGCAGGGTTTAAATCTGGCCGACGTAAAGATAGATAGCAAGGAAGTGGCAGACGCTGCCGCCAAGGACAAAGCCGTGCCAGATGGCATGGTTATAGGGAATGCGTTTACAGACGTAAAAGATGACGCCAAGCGAGTAGATGAGGCCGCCCACGGCAAGCAGCGTGACGCCGCCCGGTGAAAGGCGCGTGGCAAGCTGATAAATCACCACCAGCGAGAGCCAACCCATCGCCAGATAGGTAACCAGTGACAGCACCTTAAAGCGGTGCGCGATCGTCAGCTTAAACAGGATGCCCAGCAGCGCGAGGCCCCAGATCACCACCATCAGCCCGCGTGCCAGCGGTGAATCCAGGCCGACCAGCAGGAACGGCGTGTAGGTACCCGCAATCAGCAGATAGATGGCGCAGTGGTCAAATTTCTTCAGCCATATTTTGGCGCGTGGATGCGGAATGGCGTGATAGAGCGTCGACGCCAGAAACAGCAGGATCATGCTGCCGCCGTAAAGCGCGTAACTGGTAATGGCAAGGGTGCTGGCATGGGCGTCAACTGCCTGTCCCAGCAGCAGCACCAGCCCGACAATCCCGAACACCAGCCCGATACCGTGGCTGATGCTGTTGGCAATCTCCTCTGCCAGTGTATATCCCTGTGCGATTAATGGTTTTTTGACCATAGGTAACTCCAGGAGAACTCAAAAAACGTTGCGTTACTAGAGTAACTGAGAATAATTCCAGTGCACACCTGTACGCTAAAATATTTCGCCTATCAATACCCCACTGCCTGCGGATCGGCTAAAAGTCGGGGCGCGCGCGCCCCAGTTGTGGCAGCATGAGGCACATTTGCAGGCAGGCCCGCTAAGGGCTGGCTACATTATCAGCAGCAAAGGACACCGCCGTGACGATGTTTACCCACTCCGCCATCGCCAGCCTCAACACCCTGGAGATGATGGTCTACAACTTTGTGGTCAAAAACCGCGACAAAGTGATGTACATGACGATCCGCGAACTGGCCGACGCGGCGGGCGTCTCGACCACCACGGTGCTGCGCTTTTGCCGCAAGCTTAACTGCGAGGGGTATTCGGAATTTCGCGTGCGCTTTAAATTGTATCTGGAGCAGAACGAACCGCCGCAGGCTAATTTCGGTGCCAGCGAAGTGATCAGCTTTTTTAAAAGCGTGAATAACGACGAATTCGATAAATTACTCGATAGCACCGTCGACATCATATTATCCTCCGAGCGTATTATCTTCGTCGGAGCGGGCACTTCAGGGGCGCTGGCGAAATATGGCGCACGATTTTTCTCAAATATTGGCAAATTCAGTAACCATATCGACGACCCCTATTTCCCGGTGACCAACGATATGGCGAAAAATGCGCTGGCAATTGTGCTCTCTGTCTCCGGCGAAACTGAGGAGATCCTGCGTTTTGCCAGCCAGTTCAGCCTGCATCACTGCAAAGTTCTCTCCATTACCAGCCATGAACATTCCCGTCTGGCGAAACTGGCGGATTACAATATCTCCTGGCACGTGCCGCAAATGCGTATTTCCGGCGGGTACGATATTACGACGCAAATCCCGGTGGTTTATATTCTCGAGTCGCTGGGACGTAAACTGGCGAAGAAAATAGCATAAAAAAACAAGGTGTTTTTTCGGTGTAACAAATTACCGCAGCGGTAATTTGTTATATCGTGACATTCATTTCCCCTTTGCTAGACTCGTTGGCAGCCAATATGATGAGAAGAGCAACGATGAAAAAATTGACCTTACCGAAAGATTTCTTGTGGGGCGGCGCTGTTGCCGCGCATCAGGTAGAAGGCGGCTGGAATAAAGGCGGCAAAGGCCCGAGCATCTGCGACGTACTGACCGGCGGCGCACACGGCGTTCCGCGTGAAATCACGTCGCAAGTGGAAGCGGGAAAATACTACCCGAACCATGAGGCCGTTGATTTTCATGGTCATTACAAAGAGGACATCAAACTCTTTGCCGAGATGGGCTTCAAATGTTTCCGAACTTCAATTGCCTGGACCCGCATCTTCCCGCAGGGCGATGAGTTGCAGCCCAATGAAGAGGGTCTGAAGTTCTACGACGATGTGTTTGATGAGTTGCTGAAGTACAACATCGAGCCGGTCATTACCCTCTCTCACTTTGAGATGCCGCTGCACCTGGTGCAGGAGTACGGCGGCTGGACCAACCGTAAAGTGGTTGATTTCTTTGTGCGTTTCGCCGAAGTGGTGTTTGAGCGCTACAAGAACAAGGTCAAATACTGGATGACCTTCAACGAGATCAACAACCAGCGCAACTGGCGCGCGCCGCTGTTTGGCTACTGCTGCTCCGGCGTGGTCTATACCGACCACGAGAACCCGGAAGAGACCATGTACCAGGTGCTGCATCACCAGTTTGTTGCCAGCGCGATGGCGGTTAAAATTGGTCACCGCATTAACCCGTCGATGCAGATTGGCTGCATGCTGGCGATGGTGCCGCTCTATCCCTTCTCCTGTAAGCCTGAAGATGTGATGTATGCGCAGGAATCAATGCGTGAACGTTATGTCTTTACCGATGTTCAGTTGCGCGGTTACTACCCCTCCTATGTGCTTAACGAGTGGGAGCGTCGCGGCTTTAACATCAAAATGGAAGCCGGGGATGAAGCGATCCTGCGCGAAGGGTGCTGCGACTATCTGGGCTTCAGCTACTACATGACCAACGCGGTGAAAGCCGAAGGCGGCTCGGGCGATGCACTCTCCGGTTTCCAGGGCAGCGTGCCGAACCCGCATGTGAAAGCCTCCGACTGGGGCTGGCAGATTGACCCGATTGGCCTGCGCTACGCCCTTTGCGAGCTGTATGAGCGCTACCAGAAACCGCTGTTTATCGTTGAAAATGGCTTCGGCGCGTACGACAAAGTCGAAGAGGATGGCAGCATTAACGATGATTACCGCATCGATTATCTGCGCGCGCATGTGAAAGAGATGGTCGAAGCCGTCACCTATGATGGCGTGGATCTGATGGGTTACACCCCGTGGGGCTGCATTGACTGCGTCTCCTTCACCACCGGCCAGTACAGCAAGCGCTACGGCTTTATTTACGTGAACAAGCACGACGACGGCACCGGCGATATGTCGCGCTCACGCAAGAAGAGCTTTAACTGGTACAAGGAAGTGATCGCCAGCAACGGCGAGAACGTGTGATCGATTGAGGCGTTGCCGGATGGCGGCTACGCCTTATCCGGCCTGGGACGGATTTCACCACGTTTGGCGTTGCCGGATGGCAGCTGCGCCTTATCCGGCCTACGACGGGATTGCACCACGACTGAGGCGTTGCCGGATGGCGGCTGCGCCTTATCTGGCCTGGGACGGTTTCGGTATGTAGGCCTGATAAGCGAAGCGCCATCAGGCATAAAAACGCTACTTTCCCCCGGCCAGATCGATAAAGCTTCCTGTCACATAGGAGGCTTTATCGCTTAACAGCCAGGCAATCGCCTGCGCCACCTCTTCCGGCTGCCCGCCGCGCTGCATCGGAATGGCGCTGCTGACGCGATCGACGCGTCCCGGCTCGCCGCCGCTGGCATGCATCTCCGTATAGATAAACCCCGGACGCACGCCGTTTACGCGGATGCCGCTTGCCGCGACCTCCAGCGACAGACCGGTGGTTAACGTATCCACCGCCCCTTTTGACGCTGCATAATCAACATACTCTCCCGGCGAGCCAAGCCTTGCCGCTGCTGACGAAACATTCACAATCGCGCCGCCCTGCCCACCATGCTGCGTCGACATGCGCTTTACCGCTTCGCGACAGCAGAGGAAATAGCCCGTCACATTGGTCGCCAGCACCTGGTTGATGCGTGCCGCGCTCAGCGCCTCTACCCGGCTCTGCTGAAACAGAATACCGGCGTTATTGACCAGCGCGGTCAGCGGCAGCCCCTCTTCGTCAATACGCGCAAACATCGCTTCAACCTGACTTTCATCACTGATATCCGCCTGCACGGCAAACGCCTTGCCGCCCCGGGCCAGGATCTCTGCCACCACCTCATCGGCAGCGTCGCGCTGGCGATGATAATTCACTGCCACGGTGTAGCCCTCTTGCGCCAGAAACCGCGCGGTGGCGCGACCGATTCCACGGCTTGCGCCGCTCACTAAAGCCATTGCCATGATGCTCTCCCAAAGAAAAAGGGCGCCGAAGCGCCCTTAAAAGATAGCGGAATCAAACGATTATTGATATTCGCTCATCGGCACACAGGAGCAGAAGAGATTCCGGTCGCCATACACGTCATCCAGGCGTTTCACGGTTGGCCAGTATTTGTTGACTGCGCCCGCCGGGAAGACCGCCAGCTCGCGGCTGTAGGCGTGGTTCCACTCGCTCACCAGTTCATGCTGGGTGTGCGGCGCATTGACCAGCGGATTATCCTCCAGCGTCCATTCGCCCTGTTTCACGCGCTCAATCTCAGCGCGGATCGCCAGCATCGCATCGATAAAACGATCCAGTTCGACTTTGCTTTCAGATTCCGTCGGTTCAACCATCAGCGTACCGGCAACCGGGAAGGACATGGTCGGCGCATGGAATCCGTAGTCAATCAGGCGTTTGGCGATATCCAGCTCGCTGATACCGGTCTCCTCTTTCAGCGGGCGAATATCGAGAATGCACTCATGCGCCACGCGTCCATCACGGCCGGTGTAGAGCACCGGGAAGGCCTCTTTCAGGCGGCTGGCGATATAGTTGGCGTTGAGGATCGCCACCTGGCTCGCCTTTTTCAGACCTTCGGCGCCCATCATGCGGATATACATCCAACTGATCGGCAGGATCGACGCACTGCCAAACGGTGCGGCGGAAACTGCGCCCTGACGCGTCAGCATGCCTTCAATTTGCACCACGCTGTGGCCCGGAACAAACGGTGCCAGATGCGCTTTGACGCCAATCGGCCCCATGCCCGGGCCGCCACCGCCGTGCGGGATACAGAAGGTTTTATGCAGGTTGAGGTGCGACACATCGGCACCAATAAAGCCCGGCGAGGTGATGCCGACCTGCGCGTTCATGTTCGCGCCATCGAGATAAACCTGGCCGCCAAACTGATGCACCACTTCGCACACTTCGCGGATCGTCTCTTCATAGACGCCGTGCGTTGACGGGTAGGTCACCATAATGCAGGAGAGGTTCTCGCCCGCCTGCTCCGCTTTCGCGCGCAGATCGGCCAGATCGATGTTGCCATTCTTATCGCAGGCTACGACCACCACCTGCATACCCGCCATCTGCGCCGAAGCCGGGTTGGTACCGTGGGCAGAGCTTGGGATCAGGCAGATATCGCGATGCCCTTCATTGCGGCTTTCGTGGTAGTGGCGGATCGCCAGCAGACCGGCGTATTCACCCTGCGCGCCGGAGTTCGGCTGCATACAGAGCGCATCGTAACCGGTCAGTTTCACCAGCCAGTCGGAGAGCTGCGCGATCATCTGGTGATAACCTTCCGCCTGCTCCGGCGGGCAGAACGGGTGCAGTTCCGCAAATTCCGGCCAGGTGATCGGGATCATCTCTGCCGCGGCGTTGAGCTTCATGGTGCAGGAGCCGAGCGGGATCATCGCCTGATTGAGCGCCAGATCTTTGCGCTCAAGCGAGTGCATATAGCGCATCATCTCGGTTTCGCTGTGGTAGCGATTGAACACCGGGTGGGTAAGGATCGCATCGTCGCGCACCATCTCAGCCGGCAGAGAGCGGCTGTCGAGGGCCACCTCTTTATCCAGCGCGTCGATCTCAAGGCCATGTGCATCGCCGAGCAGAACGCTGAACAGCGCCAGCACATCGTCGCGGGTGGTGGTTTCATCCAGCGTAATGCCGACGGCGTTAAGAATGTCGCTGCGCAGGTTGATTTCATGGGCTTCCGCACGCGCTAACACTGCGGCTTTATCCGCGACTTCAACGCAGAGCGTGTCGAAATAGTGCGCGTGACGCAGTTTCAGGCCGCCGCGCTGCAGGCCAGCAGCGAGAATGTCGGTCAGGCGATGGATGCGCCCGGCAATGCGTTTCAGCCCCTGCGGGCCGTGGAACACCGCATAGAGGCTGGCGATATTGGCCAGCAGCACCTGCGAAGTACAAATATTGGAGTTAGCTTTCTCGCGGCGAATATGCTGCTCACGGGTCTGCATCGCCATGCGCAACGCCGTGTTACCGGCCGCGTCTTTGGAGACGCCGATAATGCGCCCCGGCATCGAGCGTTTGAATTCATCTTTCGCGGCAAAGAAGGCGGCATGGGGGCCACCGTAGCCCATCGGCACGCCGAAGCGCTGCGCGGAGCCGAAAACAATATCGGCACCCTGTTTGCCCGGCGCGGTCAGGTGCACCAGCGCCATCAGGTCGGCGGCAACGCTGACCACGATTTTGCGTGATTTTAACTCGGCAATCAGCGCGCTGTAGTTGTGCACTTCGCCGGTGGTGCCCACCTGCTGAAGCAGCACGCCAAAGAGATCCTGGTGATCGAGCGCTTTCTCAGCATCATCAACAATCACCTCAAAGCCGAAGGTTTCCGCACGGGTGCGCACCACATCCAGCGTTTGCGGGTGAATATCGGCTGCGACGAAGAAGCGGTTCGCGCCTTTCAGTTTGCTGACGCGTTTTGCCATCGCCATCGCTTCAGCGGCGGCGGTCGCTTCATCCAGCAGCGAAGCGGAGGCGATATCGAGGCCGGTCAGATCGAGCGTGACCTGCTGGAAATTGAGCAGGGATTCAAGACGCCCCTGCGA
>Ga0157369_10001620_pt1 | contig 27526 bp, 21 predicted proteins | sample C25metaG_FD_113461 | JGI IMG/M metagenome (GOLD analysis project Ga0157369, IMG submission 113461) | Corn rhizosphere microbial communities from Kellogg Biological Station, Michigan, USA - C2-5 metaG | ecosystem: Host-associated > Plants > Roots > Rhizosphere > Soil | place: USA: Michigan... | reverse complement strand
GTAAGGATTCGACGGGCGCGACGAGCGCGGCCGTCCCGACGTTATTCGGCACGAACTTCCAAACGCTCAGCGTCGCGCAGAAGGCGCCGGTGGCGAAGGGTGGTGGTTACCTCGACGCGGCGTTCACGCCCGGCCCGCAAGTCGCCGCTGCGATCGCCTATGCCGATGCTTCGATCGGCCGCATGGTCGCCGAACTGAAGCAGCGCAATTTGTTCGCGAGCACCGCCATCATCGTGACGGCCAAGCATGGTCAATCGCCGTCCGATCACACGAAGCTCGTCAAGAACGGCGATACGCTCACGAAGCTGCTCGAAGCCAACAACTTCCTCGATCCGAACGGCAACTTCGGCCAGAACAGTACCGCATCGGGGAACCTGAACGACGGTACGGGCCTCGTCGGCACAGGGATGGTGCAGACCGACGATGTCGGTCTCATCTGGCTGCGCGACCGCTCGCAACTCGATGCCGCGGTGGCGACGTTGAAAGCGAACCTCGGGTGCAATGCGCCCGGGATCTGCGCGGACGGCCCGCAGGCGTACATCCTCTATGGGCCGAAGCTCGCGCGCCGCTTCGGCGATCCGGCCCTAGGCCGCACGCCCGACATCGTCGTGCAGCCGAATCCGGGCGTGATCTACACGTCGAGCACGAAGAAGGATGAGGAGCACGGCGGCAACGCGCCCGACGACGGCCACCTCGGCCTGCTGATCTCCATGCCCGGCATCCATCACGCACGGACGATCGCGGCGCCGGTGGAGACGACGCAAGTCGCGCCGACGATTCTGCATCTGCTCGATCTGAAGCCGCATTGGTTGCATGCCGTTGAGCGCGAAGGGACGCAAGCGCTGCCGGGCTTTGAGGGCGAGCGATAAACGCAATCGGTTCAAGCAGGGACGCGTGCGGTTTGCGAGAGAGCGCAGGGCGCACGTGTCCCGTCGATCGCAGCTATCGCCCGCATTCGCCTCGATCGATGCCGCAAAATGCTGCAACGTGCTTCAGGGCTCGTCGTGACGATCGTCGTGCGCGGCGACGAGCCGCTCGACGCGACGGTCCGGGATCAGCCAAATCAGCGCGACGCCTGCAAAGAACGCCAGCCCGATCCCCGGGTAGCCGAGCCACGCCGCCGCGATTCCAATGAAATACAACAGCGGCGAGACCTTGATCTTCATGTCGTGGCCCATGGCTTGGGCCAGCAGGCTATCGGGCCCGTGATGGCGCACCAGCCCCGTCTGCAAGATGAACCAGGCGAGCGCGCACGCGAAAAGATTGACGCCGTAGAGCACCGTGGGCCAGCGGGCGAAATGATTTTCGCCCATCCATCCCGTGCTGAACGGCAGCAGCGATAGCCAAAACAGCAAGTGCAGATTCCACCACAGGATCGCGCCGTTGACGCGGCGCGTGGCCTGCAGCATGTGGTGATGATTGTTCCAATAGATGCCGACGTAGATGAAGCTGAGCACATAACTCATCGCGGTCGGCCATAGCTGCGCAAGCGCCGCGAGATCTTCTCCATGCGGCGCCTTCAGTTCGAGCACCATGATCGTGATAATGACGGCCATCACGCCGTCGCTAAACGCTTCCAGTCGGTTCTTTTCCATTGTCGCGATATCGCTTGTTCGGGCGGCGCCCATTGTGCGTCGAGCCGCAACGCTGTGTCGAGCGGCGTTCGGCCTTTCGACTCCCGCATGTGACAGACGACGCGTTGCGGAGCGGCATCGAATTTGCTGCTCGGTGTCATGGCGATAGGCGGCAGCTGCACGGGGCTTTCGCTGCGCAGCGGCCAAGTCCCGTTTGCGTCCGCAGCTCGCGGGCCGTGTTCCTCACCGTAACCAGGAGGTGATTCGCATGCAACGCGTCAACACGATCGGTTCCTCTCTTGTTCTCGCCGTCATCGCGCTTGCCTGTGCGCCACTTGCGGCTTTCGCCCAGCAAGGCGCATCGATGCCGAGCATGAGCAGTACGGCCGAGGCGCAGTCCGCGCCGGCGAGCAGCCAAGGCGCGGGCGGCGATTCCACCGCGGCATTCAAGGCCGCAGACGAGCGGATGATGAAGTCCATGGAAGGGACCGCCTATTCGGGCAAAGCCGACGAGGATTTTGTGTCGCATATGATTCCCCACCATCAGGGCGCGGTGGATATGGCCGAGGTTGAAATCCGCTACGGCAAAGACCCGCAGTTGAGGAAGCTGGCTGAGCGCATCGTCGCAAGCCAGCGCAAAGAGATTCAGTTCATGAAGTCGTGGCAGGCGAAGCACGGCGGAAATCGCTAGCGCAAATGCTTCGATACCCCTGTCGCTATGCGCTGATTGAACGCTGAACGAAACGTTAAGCGAACGCCAATCGAGCGACGGGGATTGCCAGCCATGACTGGCCGATACGCGCGCGCACCCTCCCTCCCCCCATCCTAAGCACTCCTAACGACTGCCTGACACATCCGCGGCGCTCGCGCGTCCTATCAAGCTTGACGGGTTCGTCGAACTCTGTCCCTTTGTTAAATTAGCTCGAACGAGATAAACGTCGCCCATCTGTGGCGCAAGGTAGCCGGCCGCTGCCGCGCCGCCTCATGGCGCGTGCTCCCCGCATGTTGGCGTTCGTCCAGCATCTGGCAGGAGGTCCTCTGCGATTGAGTTGATTAGGAATCCGAAATGGAAGACGTATCGAGCTACTTCGAAGCACCGAAGGTACGACCGATGCCCGTGAAGATGGGCGTTTGGTAAGCGGCGCGGGATCGCCAATCTGCGCGCGGCGTAGGAGAAACGATGCTTGCGATGTTGCGTAAGGAGCGCCGTCTGTCCGTGCTATTGACGGGCAATTTGCTGTCGCAAATCGGCGACGGCGTACATGAGTTCATTTTCATCATCACTGTCTTGCATGTCACGCAGGCCAACGTGGCGCTATCGGGGGCGATCTATTTCTTTCGATTCATCCCGTATCTCGTGCTTGGGCCGCTGGGCGGCGCGCTGTCGGATCGGCTGCCGCGTCGCTCGCTGATGATCGGTGCGGACCTCGCGCGGATGGGGATCACGGGGGTGTTTTGCTTGCTGCTTTCGTTCGGGCGGATCGACGTGATGGCGCTCGCGCTGATCGGGATGTCGATGACGGCGTTGCGCACGGTGTTTCAGCCAGCATTTCAAGGCGCGATTCCTTCTATGGTGAGCGCCGAGCATTTGCCGGCTGCCAACGGCGCCACGCAAATGGCTGCGGAACTCGGCGGTCTCGTCGGGCCCGCGCTAGGCGGGACGTTGCTCTACGCCGTGGTCGATACCGGTTATGTCTTGGCGATCGATGCCGCGACGTATCTGATATCGGCGCTGTGCATCTGGCGGGCGATCGATGTATCGGTGCAGACCAGGCGAAGCGCGGCTACGGCTACGGCCGCCACGGCCCGTGCCGAGCCGCTGTCGCGCTGCACGCTGCGCGGGCTGTACGGCGAATTCGTGGCGAACTTGAAAGCGTCGCTGGCACGACGCGAGCTTTTCGTCAGCATCGGCTATTCGGCGCTGTGCATTTTGTTCGTCGGCGCGGCGTTGCGGGTGTTGATTCCGACGATGCTCAAAGCGGAGGGATATGCGGATAGTGTGATCGGCTACGCGATGAGCTTCATCGCCCTCGGTGCGCTCGGCGGCGCGCTGTTGTGCGGCAGCCTATCACGTGATTTCAGTACGCCGAGCTTGATGACTTATTGGCGGATGTACGGGTTTATGCTCGCGTTGCTGCCTTTGTTCGCGGTCAGCATGCCCGCGATGTTCGCGGGGTGCTGTCTGCTCGGCGCCATCGGTGCATTTGTCGATGTCGTTTTGCCGACGAACATTCAGCGGCTGTCCACCGAAGCGAACGTCGGCAAACACTTTAGCTTGTTTTCGACGCTGGCCAACACGAGCGAGGCGATGTCGGGTGCGTTCGCCGGTGCGCTCAACGCGGTGGCGCCCGTGGCCGTCGGTATATCGATCATCGGCGTGGCCGTGGTGTCGATCGGCTTCGCGGGTACGGCACAGACGACGAAGCGCCATGGATGACACGCCGCATTTGGCCTATGGGCATCGGGTGCAACCCTACCTATACGCCCAGCGTTATTTGCGAAATCCACCTATAAAAGTCCCATCGGTCCTGCCGTAATAAAGAGCGTGCGTCGATCACTGAATTGACAATCGACCGCACGCCTTCGTAATCGGTAAGGACCTGAAATGAATCGACTCGATCGGATGTCGGTGCTGAGCAAGCTCCTATGCGCGTTCGCCGTGGTCATCGGCCTAGGCATGATCGTCGGCGGTGTGGGCGTATGGGGCATCGCGACGATGCATGCAATCGCGGGGGATCTCGGCACGACGCAAATGGATGGCCTCTACGCGATCGAAGAAGCCAACAAATACCGGCTCGACGCCGATCTTTCCGGCGCAAACTTGGGCTTCGCCGCCGACGCCGCAGCGAAGCAGCGGTTGCAGCAACGCATGGCGGACGCGCTGCAGAACATCCATCAAGATCTCGACCGTTTCGGCGCCACGGTGGCCAACGAGCGTGGCCAGGCGGCAGTGGCCGACGTCCGCGAAAAAGAGCAGGCCTGGGACAAATACATCCGCATTCAGATCGGCGCCGAGCCGATGCCGGCCGGCATGGATCAGGACACGATGGTGCGCAACGTCATTGCGGCCAGCGATGCGCTACGTTCTTCGCTCGAATCGGCCATCCGCTACAAGCACACGATCGCCACCGAAAGCGTCGCCGAATCGACGACGCGCTTCGAATCGATGCGCGCTGTCATGATCGCATTCATGCTTGCCTCGCTCGTGGCGGGGGCGGCGCTCGCTTGGCTCATTGCGCGCCGGCTCTCGCGACAGCTCGGCGGCGAGCCGGGCTACGCCGCGCATATTGCCAGCCGCATTGCAGCGGGAGACCTCGCCGTCCGCATCGATACGCGCGCCGGCGATCACGCGAGCCTGCTATGGGCGCTCAAAGACATGCGCGATCACCTGGCCAGGATCGTCGCGCGCATCGGCGCATCGAGCGAGGCGATCGCCGGCGCCTCACAGCAGCTCGCGCGCGGCAACGCCGATCTCTCGCAGCGCACCGAGCAGGAAGCAGCTGCACTGCAAGAGACGGCCTCGAGCATGGAAGAGCTTAGCTCGACGGTCCGCCATAACGCCGAGAATGCGGCGCAGGCCAGCACGCTGGCCGGCGCCGCGTCCGAAGTAGCGACCAAGAGCGGCGATCTCGTGGGCGAAGTCGTCGAGACGATGCGCGAACTCGCGCACGGATCGAAACGCATGACGGACATCATTGCCGCGATCGAAGGTATTGCGTTCCAGACGAACATCCTCGCGCTCAATGCGGCGGTGGAAGCGGCGCGTGCGGGCGAGCAGGGCCGCGGCTTCGCGGTCGTCGCGGGCGAAGTGCGCTCGCTCGCCCAACGCAGCGCCGTGTCGGCCAAGGAGATCAAGACGCTGATCGAATCGTCGACGGCGCGTGTCGATACGGGCGCGGAGCTGGCCGAGCGCGCGGGCGAGACGATGTCGGAAGTCGTGCGCGCCGTGCAACGCGTGACCGACATCATGGGAGAAATCTCGGCGGCCTCGGGCGAACAGAGCAAAGGCATCGAGCAGGTGACGATCGCGGTGTCGCAGATGGATCACACCACCCAGCAAAACGCGGCGCTGGTCGAGGAAGCGGCCGCCGCCGCAGGGTCGATGGCCGAGCAAGCGGGCCAATTGAAGGCGGCGGTTTCAGTCTTCGAACTCGGCGCGCAGCTGGCCGCTTAGGACACCTAAGGGGCCCCGAAGGGAGCCCCCTTAGGGGAACCCCCTAGGGGTGACGAGCGCCGGATAAAACGGGTAGCAGCGGGCAGAAACGGCTTGAGCGCTTGTCACCGCGTATTGCCGTCCTTAAACTCGCGCGTGATTCCAATGCGCCGCCGCCACGAGCGGCGCCACCCATCCCCACGCGAGAAGGAGCCCAAACAGCATGGCCGAATCCTATTTTCCGCGCTGGCGCATCGCGCCGCGCGCCGCCGAGGGCCGCGTCGTCGCGCCCGACGAGCGTTTGCCCTGGCCGCAGACGTTCGCCATGGGCGTGCAGCACGTCGTCGCCATGTTCGGCTCGACCGTGCTTGCCCCGCTCTTGATGGGCTTCGATCCGAACCTGTGCATTTTGATGTCGGGCATCGGCACGCTGCTGTTTTTTGTGCTCGTGGGCGGCCGCGTGCCGAGCTACCTCGGCTCGAGCTTCTCGTTCATCGGCCTCATCATCGCCGTAACCGGCTATGCGGGCCATGGCCCGAACATGAACATTCCCGTCGCGCTCGGCGGCATCATCGTCTGCGGCGTCGTCTATGCGGTGATCGGCCTGATCGTGACCGCCGTCGGCACCAAGTGGATCGAAACCTTGATGCCGCCGGTCGTCACCGGTTCGATCGTGGCCGTCATCGGCTTGAACCTTGCGCCCATCGCAATCAAAGGCGTGAGCGGTTCGAATTTCGATTCCTGGATGGCCGTGGTGACGGTGCTCTGTGTCGGCGTGGTGGCCGTGTTCGCGCGCGGCATGGTGCAGCGCCTCTTGATTCTCGTGGGGCTTTTGATCGCCTACGCGATCTATGCGGTGGCCGCCAATGGAATGGGCCTCGGTAAGCCGATCGATTTCTCGATCGTCGCCCATGCCGCTTGGTTCGGCATGCCGAACTTCTCGGCGCCCGTCTTCGATCCGCATGCGATGTTGCTGCTCGCGCCGGTCGCCGTGATCCTCGTCGCCGAAAATCTCGGCCACATCAAAGCCGTGAGCGCGATGACGGGGCAGAACCTCGATCGCTACATCGGCCGCGCGTTCGTCGGCGACGGCTTGGCGACGATCGTCTCCGGTTTCGCGGGCGGCACGGGCGTGACGACTTATGCCGAAAACATCGGCGTCATGGCCGTGACGAAAATCTATTCGACGCTCGTCTTCATCGTCGCCGCCGTGATCGCGCTCGTGCTCGGCTTCTCGCCCAAGTTCGGCGCACTGATCGAAACGATCCCCGGGCCGGTGCTCGGCGGCGTCTCGATCGTCGTCTTCGGGCTGATCGCGGTGACGGGCGCACGGATTTGGGTCGTCAATAAGGTCGACTTCTCCGATAACCGCAATCTGATCGTCGCCGCCGTCACGCTCGTGGTGGGCGCGGGCAACTTCTCGCTGCAAATCGGCGGATTCGCGCTCGGCGGCATCGGCACGGCCACGTTCGGCGCCATCCTTCTTTACGCCTTGCTGCGCCGCGAATTGGCGCGCGGCCCGGTGCTCTAAGCGCCAACGGCAGCGCCGATCGGCCATCTTACGGGGCCGCTTGCACTGTCGCGGTGCAAGCGGGTGGCCGGAACGGTGAACGAATCGGCCAAGCCTACTACGAGCCCGCGCCCGAGCGGACGCGGTGAGCCCATGCACCGTTCGCCGCCCGCCGTTCCCACAACGCGGGCAGGCGCGGCGAAACGGCGTGCGCATGGACCTTGCTTTCGTCACGGCAACCACTAAAGTTCGAAGAACCGAGGGAGCCGCCGATGAGCTTGATCGTCTTTCGCAGCGCACGCCTTAGCGCGTGCGCGTCTGGATGCATGCGCCGCAGTAGCCGTGACCGCCAGAGGTGTACACCATGGTGAGTCCCGTCCGGGAACGTGGCGGATCCGCCTCGCAAGCGCCTGCGGGCGATACCGCCTCCGGCTTGCAGCGCCATGTGCTGCGCCATCGCGAGCTCACGCTCACGAGCGCTTTCCAGCCGATCTTTAGCTTGTCGCACCTGCGCGCCGTCGGCTACGAAGGCCTGCTGCGCGCCCATGACCTTTTCGATCGCCCGGTGCCGCCGCTCGATGTGTTCGGCGAAGCCGCGCGCCACGGCGAGCTGCATTACGTGGATCGCCTCGCCCAATCGCTCCACTTGGAAAACTTCAAGGCGCTACGGACCGAACGCGAGTGGCTGTTCTTGAACGTGCATTCCGGCTCTCTGGCCGATTCGTACCACGCCGCCGCGTTTCGCGCGCATCTCGATCGTCTCGAGTTATCGCCGCGACATATCGTGCTGGAGCTGCAAGCGGTGCAAGCCGAGGATTTCGACAAGGTAGCCGAGCAAGCGCGCCGCCTGCGCGAGCAGGGGTTCTTGATCGCGCTCGATGATTTCGGCGCGGGCGATTCGAATCTCGAACGGATCTGGCAGCTCGATCCCGACATCGTCAAGGTGGACCGCATGATGCTCTCGCAAGCGGCCCATCGCACCGAGGCCGCCCAAATCCTGCCCGGCTTCGTGGCGATGCTGCACGAAGCCGGCAAGCTGGTGCTCGTCGAGGGCGTGGAGACGGAGCACGAGGCGCAGCTCGCGTTTTCGTGCGATGTCGACTTCGTTCAGGGGTTTCACTTCGGCCGGCCCAGCCCACTCCCGGCGGACGGCGCCTACGCGGCCGAGCGCATCGCCGCGTTGATCGAGCAGCACCGCGCGCAAAGCGAAGCGCGCGAGCGCGGGCGCGCACGGCGGCTCGCGCCGTATCTGCGCGCGCTGGAGCGCGCCGGCGAGCGTCTTGCGCAAGGCGAGCCGCTCGAGGAGGTGTGCTGGAACTTCCTCTCGCTCGATCAGGCGTCGCGCTGCTTTTTGCTCGACGAACAGGGCCGCCAGACGGGGCGCAACGTCTTGTTGCGCGCCGACCGCGCCGGCCAGGAAGCGCGCTTCTTGCCGATGGCCGATGCGCAAGGCGCGAACTGGATGCGCCGCCCCTACTTCAACGCCGCGATCGAAGCGCCCGAGCGCATCCACGCCACCCAGCCCTACCTGTCGATCAACGAAGCGCTACCTTGCGTGACGCTGTCGATGGCCGTGCGCATCGGCGAACGCCTTTGCGTGCTCTGCGGCGATCTCGATTGGCGGGACGAAAGCCCCGTCCCCTAACGTCGCACGGCCTCTCGCCCCGCTCGCCCGCCATCGCCCAGCATCTCATGCCGGCTTGATCTGTCGGCCCGCCCGCCTATCATCAGAAGAGGCGCGGCCGGTGCATGTCCGGCCGGAAGCCGTTGCGGCGCGCGCATTGCTACGGCTTTGCGACAACGATGCGCGCGTTCGCGGCTGACGCTCGGCGTGTACTCCACCCAAGGCCGAGGCGCGCTCCCATTCAAACAAAAAGCAAACAGGAGCACAGACATGAAGGTTCAGCATGGCGGCGCATCGCGCGCATTCGATGGCCTCCTCCGACCAGCGGCAGCGCTCGTGAGCATGGGCGCGGTGGCGTGGTCGATCGCGGCCGCCCCCGCCGCACTTGCCCAGGAGACGATCAAGATCGGCGTGCCCGTGCCGCTGACAGGCGGCTATTCGGTGGCCGGGAAAGACATCCTGAACGGCGCGCAACTGGCCGCCGACGATATCAACGCCAAGGGCGGCGTCCTCGGCAAAAAGATCGAACTCGTGCCGCAGGACGACGAGTGCGACGCGGACAAGGCGGCGCAAGGCGCGCAAGCCCTCGTCGACAAAGGCGTCGTGGCCGTCGCGGGCGGCTACTGCTCGAGCGCGGCGATGCCTGAGCTGCGTGTGTTCCATGGCGCGGGCATCGCTTACGTCATGGACGCCTCGACGAACCCCGAGCTCACCGAGAAGGGCTGGGACAACGCCTTTCGAACGATCGGCCGCGACGACGAGCAAGGACCGTTCGCCGCGAAGTTCATGAAGGAGGTGCTGCACGCGAAAACGGTGGCGGTCGTCAACGACAATACGACCTACTCGAAGGGCCTGGCCGAGAACGCCGTCGAGGCGCTGAAGAAGCAGGGCATCGATGTGGTCTACGACGATGCGTTGACGCCGGGGCAAATGGATTACGCGGATGTCGCCAAGCAAGTGGCGGCGGTCAAACCCGACGTCGTCTACTACACGGGCTATTACCCCGAGGCGGCGGCGCTCGTGAAAGATTTTCGGCAGCTGAAATTGCCGGTGAAATACGTCATGGGCGGCGACGGCACGACCGACCCCACGCTGATCAAGACGGCGGGGGCGTCGGCCAAGGGCATGATGTGTACGACGGCCCCGCTCCCGCAATTTCTGACCGGCGCGCAGGCGAAGCGCTTCATCGCCAACTACAAGAAGGCGTATGGGGTAGGGCCCGGGCCTTACTCGATCTATGAATACGACGCCGTGGCCGTCACGGCGAAAGCGATCGCCAACGCGAATTCGACCAAGCCCGCCGACATCATCGCCGCGCTCCATAAGGTATCGAACTTCATGGGCGCCACGGGCGATATCTCGTTCAACGACAAGGGCGATCGGACGAAAGCCGTGTATATGGCGGTAATCGTGGAGGGATCGGCGTTCAGAGGCTATCGGCAACTCGATTCGAACGGCCGCTGGGTCTCGTCGAAGTAGCGGATGGGCGGACGCGCTCCTAGGCGAGCGCGTCCGCCGATTCGATTCTGTCGACGGATGGCGTCGACGGACTACTTCGCCACCACGACCGGGATGCCTCGCAGCGAGCCCGCGCCTTTCATTTCATCGAGCGCTTGCTGCACAGCGCCGCTCGTCGCGGCCTCGATTCCGAGCCGGCCGGCCAGTTCGCGCTCGCTGCGCTTCACGCTCGCGAGGTTGCGCAGCTTCACATGGCCATAGCCGCGGATCCGAGCGGGCAACTCGGCCAGCTTCGCCACCTCATCGGCGTTCGCGGTGCTCAGCGAGGCGAACGCGCGTTGCATCGTGCGCTCGTAATCGTCGGCCAGCGCGCGCTCCATGCGGCGCTCGACGGTACGGCCGAACGGATCGAGCGCCGTGCCGCGCAAGCCGCGCCATTTGGCGAGGACGCCCAGCACGGGCCACAGCCATTGCCCGAACGTAAGCTTGCGCGGCGCCTGGCCCGCTTTGGCTTTGGCGAGCGCGGGCGGCGCCAGATTGAATTTCACGCGGAAATCTTTGCCGGCCGTGCCTTCGAATTGCGCTTCGAGCGCCTCGCGGAACGCGGGATCGGTATGCAGGCGCGCGACCTCGTATTCGTCCTTGACCGCCAGCAGCCGATAGAACGTCGTCGCAACCGTGCGTGCGATGGACGAGCCGGGCGCACGGCGTTCGGCATCGCGCGCGAGTGCGACGAGCGAGCGATAGCGTTGCACATAGCGCGCGCCGCCGTAGGCGGCAAGGCGGGCTTCGCGATCGGCGACGAGCGCGTCCAAGCCGACGGAATCGACGGGGTCGACCCGATCGACCGACGCATCGGCTTGCTCACCCACGCTCACGGCGCGATGCGCGGCGTGACGCTCGGCCCAAAGCGCTTCGAGCGCGGCCGCATCGCCGGCGGCCAAGCGGCCCACGGCGAATGCGAGCTTATTCATCGGCACGGCCACGTTGTTCAACTCGATTGCGCGCATCAGCGCCGCATGGGACACCGGGACCAGACCCAATTGCCAGGCGAAGCCGAGCATCAGAATATTCGCGCCGATCGTATCGCCGAGGAACTTGGCGGCGAGCGCTTGTGCGTCGCACGTCGACATAAAGTTCTCGCCCGCCGCATCGCGCATCTTGTCGATGAGCGCATCGGCATGGAGGTTGGCGTCGGGATCGGAAACGAACGATGCGTTCGGAATCGCATGCGTATTGACGACGATCCGCGTGCGGCCGTGCCGCACCGTCTGCAAGGCATCGGCGCTCGCGCCCACGACCATATCGCAGGCGAGCAGCACATCGGCCTGCTGCGTATCGATCCGCACTTGGTTGAGCCACTCGTCGCGCGCCGCGAAGCGCACGAACGAAAGCACCGAGCCGCCCTTTTGCGCGAAGCCCATGAAATCGAGCACCGAGGCGCTCTTGCCTTCGAGGTGGGCCGCCATGCTGATGAGCGCGCCTACCGTGACCACGCCCGTACCGCCCACGCCCGTGACGAGAATGTCATACGGCGCCGCGTCGAGTTTCGTTTGCGGGGCGGGCAGGGCGTCGACGCGCCGGGCCAACGCCGCTTCATCGAACGCCGCACCGGCCGCCTTCTTCAGCTTCCCGCCTTCGATCGTGACGAAGCTGGGGCAGAAGCCGTTCACACAGGAAAAATCCTTGTTGCACGACGATTGATCGATGCGGCGCTTGCGTCCGAGCGGCGTTTCCACGGGCTCGACCGAAAGGCAATTCGATTGCACGCCGCAATCGCCGCAGCCTTCGCAGACTTCCTCGTTGATGAAAAGCCGTTTATCCGGATCGGGGAATTCGCCCTTCTTGCGGCGGCGGCGTTTTTCGGCGGCGCAGGTTTGATCGTAGATGAGCACGGTCACGCCCGGCGTTTCGCGCAGCTCGCGCTGCACCGCGTCGAGCTCGCTGCGGTGATGGAACGTCGTGCCTTCAGGAAAGAGCCCGTGATGACCGTCGTACTTCTCGGGTTCGTCCGACACCACGACAAAGCGAGAGACTCCCTCAGCCTCTACTTGCCGAGCGATCTGCGGCACCGAGATGCTGCCGTCGACGGGCTGGCCGCCGGTCATGGCGACGGCGTCGTTATAGAGGATCTTGTAGGTGATGTTCGTCTTCGCCGCCACGGCTTGCCGGATGGCGAGGATGCCCGAGTGGAAATAGGTGCCGTCGCCGAGGTTCTGAAAGACGTGCTTCGTTTTCGTGAACATCGAATGGGCGGCCCAATCGACGCCTTCGCCGCCCATCTGAATCAGGCCCGTGGTGCTGCGATCCATCCAGGAGGCCATGAAGTGGCAACCGATGCCGGCGTGCGCGATCGAACCTTCCGGCACTTTCGTCGACGTATTGTGAGGGCAGCCCGAGCAGAAGTACGGCGTGCGACGCACCGCGTCGGCCGCGTTCGAGAGGATCTTCGGCGCGACCAGATCGACGACGCGTTCGCGGCGATCGAGCGCGCTCTTGTGCCGCGCCAACCACTGCGCGAAGACGGGCAGGACACGCGACGGGCGCAGTTCGCCGAGATCCGAGAGCAGCGGCGCGCCCTCGGCGTCGTGCTTGCCGATGATCGACGGGCGCGCACCGGCCGGGCGGTTATAGAGGTAGTCCTTGATCTGTTGCTCGATCACCGGCCCCTTCTCCTCGATCACGAGCACTTCCGATAAGCCCTCGACGAAGGTATCGATGCGCGTCATTTCGAGCGGGAACGAGAGCCCGACTTTGTAGATGCGCACGCCGGCGGCGTCGAGATCGGCGACGGTCAGATCGAGCCGGCGCAGCGCCTCCATCAGATCGAGATGCGCTTTGCCGCAGGTGACGATGCCCACGTTGGCGTTCGGGCTCGCCGCGATCCATTTATCGATGCTGTTGGTGCGGGCGAAAAGGCGCACCGCGTCGAGCTTCGCGGCGAGCCGCGCTTCGATGGTAAGGCTCGGCAGATCGGGCCAACGGTTGTGCAGGCCGCCGGCGGGCGCTGCGAAACCAGCGGGTGGGTCCCAACGTGTGGTGAGCGCGTCGAGATCGACGGTGGCGCCCGATTCGACTGTTTCCGAGATCGCTTTGAAGCCGACCCATGCGCCCGAAAAGCGCGAGAGCGCGAAGCCGTAGGCGCCGAATTCGAGCATATCGGCGATATGCGACGGGTTCACGACCGGCATATGCCAGGCCATCATCGTGAAATCGCTTTGATGCGGCATCGACGACGAGACGCAGCCGTGATCGTCGCCCGCGACGACGAGCACGCCGCCGTGCGGGGACGAACCGTAGGCGTTGCCGTGCTTCAGTGCATCGCCGGCGCGATCCACGCCCGGCCCTTTGCCGTACCACATGGCGAATACGCCGTCGACGGTGCGCTCCGGGTCGGCTTCCACGCGTTGCGTGCCGAGCACGGCGGTGCCGCCGAGTTCTTCGTTGATGGCGGGGAGGAAGCGGACATCGCTGGCGTCGAGCAGCTTCTTGGCCTTCCACATTTGCTGATCGACCATGCCGAGCGGGGAGCCGCGGTAGCCGCTGACGAAGCCGGCCGTATTCCAGCCGAGCGCGCGATCGAGTTCGCGCTGCATGAGCATGATGCGCACGAGCGCCTGCGTACCGGTCAGAAAGATGCGGCCGCGTGTGGCCGAGAGATTATCGGTGAGGCGGTACTCGGATAGAGCGGGCGTGCCGTCGATCGGCAGGCGGGCGGTCATGGCGGTGTCTCCTGGAGGCTCTTTTGGCCGCGTCTGGACGGACGGTTGCGCGCGGGCGAACCGGACCAACCGACGTGCGGCGGTGAAGCTCTATTCTTTAGCGGGGAGGCCGGAGGATTTTTGCTATCTGGACTCAGGACGGGGCGCCGAGGGGGGATTTACGCGCAGGGGAGGCGGAAATGGAGAGAAATTTTCGGCAGGCGCCCGGTGGCTCGGGTTTGCTTGCGCGAATGGCAGGGATGCATGTGCTGCCCGCGAGGGCGCGTGCCGGCGTTTTGAGATACCGTTTTGCATCCTTTTGTTTATCTCGAAATCCCCCGTTGAATGATTCACCGCGGAGCACGGAGGAAACATGGAACGTCCCAGCTTCATCCAGCACTGGACCGAACTCGAAGACGAAGACAACGCGCACTACAAGGACGATACCGAGCTACTGGCGATCGGCGCGCCGCTCGCGGCCAAGCTTGGGCTAACGCGGATCGGCATTCACCATATGCGCTTGCCGCCCGGGCGTCGAACGTCGTACCCGCATGCCGAAAGCGCGGAGGAAGAATTCGTCTACGTGCTTGAAGGGACGCCCGACGCTTGGATCGACGGGTATCTGCATCGGCTCGCGCCCGGCGATGCCGTCGGCTTCCCGGCCGGCACGGGCATCTGCCATACGTTCATCAACAACACCGACGAAGAAGTGCGGCTGATCGTCGTCGGCGAGAAGCCGAAGGACGAGAATCGCATTCGATATCCGCGCAACGAGGCGCATGAGGCAAAACGCCCCGACCGCTGGCTCGATTGGCCCACGCGCGAACTCGGGCCGCATGACGGATTGCCGGATGTTGGGCGCAAGGCGCGCGGGAAGTGAACGCCATACCGGCCGTCGAGTGAGCTATCGACGGATCGCCCCCAACATTTTTTCGACGCAGCTGGCAAGGCATCGAGAGATTACGTGACTACCCGCACCGTCCAATCACCCGATGATGAAATTCCGTTCGTCTGAATTGCAACGCGCCTTGTTTGCGATCGCATCGACGACACATAAAGTGTGCGCTTTTTGATCGCACGCATGCTGCTGCGGGGTGAACCTACAGGACTAGGCACCTCGATGGGTGGCGCGGAATAATTATTGCATCTACAATAATGCATATCGAGGTCGAGTTCGATCCTGCCAAGGATGCCAGCAACAGCCGAAAGCACGGTGTTTCGCTGGCACAGGCAGCCGATTTGGATTGGAGCGTGGCCAGCGTCGAGGCCGACGATCGCTTCAACTATGAGGAGGACCGGTTCATTGGCTATGCGCCGCTGGGCGATAGGATCTATTGCGTGGCATTCACCTTTCGAGGGGGGGCCCTGAGGATCATCAGCTTACGCAAAGCCAACCGTAGGGAGGTTCAACGCTATGAGCAGCAAACGTAAATTCACCTATCCGACCGAAGCGGAAGACGCGGCGATTCGGCGCGGCATTGCTGCCGATCCGGATACTCGGGAACTAAGCGACGAGGAATTCAAGCGGTTGCGCCCGTTTGGAGAGGTCGTAGCTAGGCGTCGACCAGGAAGGCCTCCTCTGGAGAGTCCGAAGGAGCAGGTGAGCATTCGCTATGATGCGGACATCCTGGAGGCGTTTCGCGCCACGGGAGAGGGATGGCAAACGCGTATCAATGCTGCGCTGCGGGTGTATCTGTCGGAACATCCCTTGCGCGAGGCGTCCAGATAGCGAGGGGCAAACTTACTGTACTGACGCCGCATTGCTCGCCAACTCTTCCCGTTGTTGCGATCGCTGAGCCCAACGCTTTAGCGGTGAATTGGTTGTCGCGGATCTAGCTAGCTCGACCGAACAGGCCCCGCCCCATCCGCCCCCTCGAGCGGAACCACATCGTCGAACTTGCGGTAATCGATATGCGTGACGCCGTCCTCGTCGTCATGCAGCAAATCGGCGAAAGCATGGTGCCAGCGGATCTCGTCATGCGCCCAAGCGTGACGCCCGTACATCGTCTGCGTCGTGGTTTCGTCGGCGCCCTCGATCATCAGCATCAGGGAAGCTTCACACGCCCCCAAGCTTTCCGCTGTCTCGCCATAAAGCGGGCTGTTTTCATCGATCACATGCATCAGGTTCCAACCGAGCGCGAAGATCGGATGTTGCTCGCGTACGAGCTCGAGATCGTGAATCCGCCAAATCGAATAGCCCTCGGGCATCGTCTCGTGGCGCATCATACGCAGCCGCGCCTTGGCTTCGACGATCACGTTCTGCCGTGCATTGGCGGCGCGCAGCATCAACGTTTGCCGGCCTTCGAGGGGGCGCACGACGGCATAGCGCGAAAAGATGATGCGCGCTCGCGGGCGCGAGAAGCGCACGAAGATGAGCCCCGTCGCCAACGCGATACTCGACATCCCCGTGAAAATCTCGAGCGTGGCGATGGCATGCGCGTAGACCGTCTGCGGATGCATATCGCCGTAGCCCACCGTCGCCAGTGTCTCCACGCTGAAGAAAAACGCGCCGATAAAACCGTCGGGCGTTTGATTGGCGATCGGTGCGTGGCCGAACGAGTAGAGAGCAGCGAATACAGCGTTCAACAAGACGAAGAACGCCGCGAGCGAGCCGAAGAACATCGGCCAAGTCGCCGTCAGCGCACGGTGATAGAGATCGAGCTGCGTGCGATCGGGCATGCCGTGCGCGACGACCGTACCCGATCCGGTGCGCAGGATACGCCCGCCTTGCTTTACGGTCCGCCCGTGTTTCGGCGCGGGCCGTGCATGCGGCGAGCGCGGCACATGCGGCGTCGCGCCAGCGGACGGCGACGCGTTCGCCGTGGCTTGACCTTGAGCGTGGGCGGTGGGGCGGTTGTGCGTATCGGTGGCCATCGAGGCGCAGCGTCGTAGGAAACGGCGCAGCGTAGCACGCGCCGCGCCCACGCGCGACTACGGGAACGCCCTCGGTTTGGGGACGCCGGCGCCGTGCTCGATGTCGGTTTCCGCCTGCCGGCGCGCCGATTCGATCGCCTCGGCCTCGCTGGCATAGCCCGTATCGCCGCCGATGGTCGTCCATCGCTGCACGGGCTTTTCTTGTTGGCGGATTTCGTATTCGGCGTCCCAACGCGAGCCTTCCAGTTCGATGGGACGGACATGGATCGAATAGACGCCGTAGGAGTAGAGCGCTTCGGCCATCTTGACCTCCATTCGCCGTTAGCCGGCGAGCGTTCGAAACGGGAGCGCAGCTGCGCGCCAAGCGGGCGCGCAGCCGGCGTAAGCCATGCTAGAGCTCGATTTCGCCGAGAATTTGGTGCGCGAGCGCCTTCGCTTCTTCGAGCGCCTCCGTGACGGTTGCGCTTACTCCTTTCACTTCGTAGACGGTGGTCTCGGGCTCGGCCGCATCGTCGCGCGCCAGGTGGACGACGCCCTGAAAGCGGCCGTCGTCGAGCTTCTGCACGCCGGGCGTTGCCGTGTAAATACCTTTCGTATAGGTGACGTCTTCCATGATGACGCTCCTTGTTGCGACGCATGAATTCATCGTAGCACGCGCTTGAGCAAGCGTATGAGACGGGCGTTGGCGCGCGCTCGCACGCCTGCCCAGCGTCAGAATGAGCGCCTTCTATTGCAGCAGTGCGACGATCTCGTCCAAAGACGGCGAATGCGCGCCGGCGTGCCGGCACGCGGCCGCGCCTGCGGCCAGCGCAAAAGCCAAGTGGTCGCGCCAGCCGCGCGTAGGCCGTTCCATCAGGCTGAACAGCAGGCCGCCGATCGAGGCGTCGCCCGCCCCCACCGTATCCACGACTTCAATGCGAGGCGGCATCGCGGCGATGGTTTCCCCCGGCGTGAGCAAGGTCGCCGGGCCCGAACCGCGCGTCACGAGCACGGTGGCCGCGGGGTTCATCGCGCGCAACGTCTCGATGGCCGTATCTTCGTCGGTGCGGAACAAGCAGCGCAAATCCTCATCGGATACCTTGATCAGATCGGCCAGCGCCGCCATCGTCTCCAACATCGGACGGTAGCCGTGCTCCATCAGATTGCGGTAGTTCGGGTCGAAGCTGATCCGCACGCCGCGAGCGCGCAGATCGGCCGCGAGCGTGGCGAGCGTGGTCGACAGCGGCGCGCGCGCGAGGCTGATGCCGCCGAAATGCGCCCAGCGCGCCGCGCCGGTCCAGCCTTCGGGCAGCGCTTCGGGATCGAACGCCAAGTCGGCGCTTGCATCGCCGATGAAGAAATAGGAAGGCGGGTGCGTTTCATGGACGATCGCGAGCAGCGGCGCACGCTCCACGCGCTGCAAGAATCGTAAATCGAGCCCGGCCGCCTCGCTGGCTCGCCAGAGGTCGTCGGAGAAGCAATCGGCGCCGATGGAGCCGGCGAACGCGGTAGGGATGCCGAGGCGCGCCACGGCGCGTGCGACGTTCCACCCCGCGCCGCCAGGGTGAGAGGTCCAGTGCGGGCCGTTGTCGCGGACCAGATCGGTCAGGATGTCGCCGGCGCTCACGAACGCCGGGAAAGGAGCCGGCTGGCCGTTCGTGGTAGCCGATGCTGCGCTCTTTGCGCTTGGGGTTTGCATAGATTGTCCGTTCAAGCGCGGCCCGCGAAGCCGTTGCGGTTTCGCGTTCCCTTTCCGTTTGCGTGGCCGTTGCCGCCCGCCGCCGATTGCGTGCCGGTCTGATCGGCCGAGCCCGTGAGCCCGTGTGCATGGCCGTTGGGGCGTGCGGCTGCGGCATCGCCATCGGACGCCGCTGCATTGGCGCTTGCGCTTGCGTTGGCGTTCGATTCACCTAGCGCGTTGAGCACTTCGTAGCACGCGCCCATCGTGTGATAGTCGGTCTTGCCCGCCGGGCTTTTTTCGTCGCTGTACTTGCGGTTATCGCACGTGAGAATGCGATACCAGGCGCCGTGGCGATGATCGACGAAATGGGTCCAGCTGTAGCTCCAAATCTCGTCGTACCAATCCCAGAAGCGTTCGCTGCCCGTGCGGTGGCCTAAGAGCGCCGCCGTGGCGAGCGTTTCCGCTTGCACCCAGAAGTATTTATCGTGATCGCAGATCTTGCCGTCGGGACCGAAGCCGTAGCACAGGCCGCCGTGCTCGTCGTCCCAGGCGTGCGTGAGCGCGGCGTCGAACAGCTCGACCGCTCGCGGCAACAACCATGGCAGCGGGCGATGGCGCTCGAGAATCAGCAGCAGTTTCGCCCATTCCGTTTGGTGCCCCGGTTGAAAGCCCCACGGACGAAAGATGTTCGAACTGTCCTCTTCGTTGTAATGCCAATCGACCGACCAATCCGCGTGGAAGTGCTCCCAGATGAGCCCGTGCGAGAGCTTGGCCTGGCGCTCGGTGATGTTGGTCGCGACGCGTTCTGCGCGATTGAGATAGACGAGATGCCCCGTCGCCTCGTAGGCCGCCAAGAGCGCTTCGGTCGTATGCATGTTCGCGTTTTGGCCGCGATAGGTCGACACGTGCCAATCCGGTGTGGCTTCGTCGGCATAGAGCCCGGCCGCCGGATCCCAGAAGCGGCGCTCCATCAGCTCGAAGGTTTCGGCGATCTGCAGCCTGGCCTCCTCGATGCCCGCCATCGCCGCATGGGCTTGGGCGAGCAGTACGAAGGCGAGGCCGTAGCAATGCCGCGTGCCGTCGACGGTGCGCTTTTCGCCGTTGCGCCACTCGATTTCCCAATCGTAGCCGCGATGCTCCGCGTCCCAATGCGCATCGCGCAGGAATGCTAGGGCATGGCGCGCGTAGTCGAGGTATTGCGGATCGCGAAAGTGCCGGTACGCCATCGCGTAGTTGAAGACGAAGCGGCAACTGCTGACGAGGTGGCGCGAGGTGCGGTTGTAGACCGAGCCGTCGTCCTTGAAATAGTGGAAGAAGCCGCCCGACGGATCGTGCGCCGTCGGCGCGTAGAACGCGAGCGTATCGGCCACGTGCTCGAGCAAGAAGGCGCGATCGCGAAAATCGTCCACGGGCGGCACCATCGCATTCGTATGAACGGCGCCGGGCGCCGGCTTGATGCTTCGAGTCGCGTTGGGAAGCTTCGTCATGATGTGGTTTCCGATTCGATGCCGGCCGCACCGAGCGCATGATGCGCGCTGGCGCCGCCGATCGTGCTGGCCCGCGCAACGAGCCGCACCGGCAGGCGGACGGTGAGCTCGCCGGGCGTCTCTTCGAGCAGCAATTGAACGCCGCGTGCGCCGAGCGCTTCCATGTCGGTCGCGATCGTGCTCAACGCGGGCGTGGCGTGCGAGGCCGCCGGGATGTCGTCGAAGCCGACGAATGCAATGTCCTCGGGCACGCGCAAGCCGCGTGCGAGGGCGACGCGCATGGCGGCGAGCGCCGCGACGTCGTTATAGGCGAAGACGGCGCTCGGCATCCGATCGCCGCTGTGCGTATCGAGCAGCCGCTGCATGGCTAGGGCTGCGCCTTCGTCGGGCGGCAAGTGCGCGTCGATCGACGTCTCCAGCGACGGATCGAACAGCAGCCCGGCCTCGAAAAACGCGCGCCGATAGCCGAGCGCACGCTGCGCGATGCTGTAGTGCGCGAGCGAGCCGCCGATGAACGCGATGCGCTTGCGGCCGAGCGAAAACAAATGCCGCATCGCCAACGCGGCGCCCTCGGCGTTATCGAGATTGACTGAACGAATGTTCGGCGCCCACAGATCGATCAGGACGAGCGGACGCTGCATCGCAGCCACGGCCGCAAGCGTTTCCGGTTCGACGAAACCGGCCACCGCGATCGCATCGGGCGCATGCAGCCGGAGCTGCTCGGCGATGTCCTCGGTCGGGCCCGCGGTGAGCAGCGAGGGCACGATGCCATGGGCGCGGCAAGCATCCTCGACGCCGTGCAGGACGTGCGAAAAGAACGGGCTCGCGCCGAAGTTATTGTGCTGGCGATGCAGCAAAAAGGTAAGGCGCCGAATGCGCGGACGCAATTGCGCCGCGTCGTACCCGAGCCGCTGCGCGGTTTCGACCACGCGCAGCCGCGTGGCTTCGGAGAGCCCCGGCTGATTTTTTAGCGCGCGCGACACCGTGCCGATCGACACGTTCGCCGCACGGGCGATGTCGCGAATCGTTGTGGCCATTGTCGCTCGTCAGTAGGGTCGAGATGCGGCCGATTGTATAGTAAAAACCGCGAAAACGACCACCGCGAAAGCTACATGATTGCCCTTAGACGTATATCTATCAATGTTCTGAGAACATTTTACTGTTTAGTAAAAATTACTAAACGTGCGCCTCGCGTGCATGCATCAGATGCCTGCCTGCCTCGAAGTCGATGACGAACAAGCCGCGCGCATCCTGTTTCGCGCGGTGCTTCGCTAGAGCGGCCACCGATGCGATCTCCTCGCTGCCGTAGCGCGTCTCCTCAGCGTCGGCGGGCTGCACGCGCACGCAGCCGATCGCCATCGTCACGAAACCGAAGAAGGTGGGGTTGCCGCGCCGGTCTTCGCCATGGATGCCGCCCGCGTCTTGATCCTCATCGGCGTAGAAATGCAGCGCGCCCGTGTTGAACGCGTCGATCGCGCGTTCGACGCGCGCCCGCCAGTTTTCGCTCTGAAACAAGATCAGGAAGTCGTCGCCGCCCACATGACCCAGAAAATCCCGGGTGGGATCGCAGACGTCGGCGAGCACGGCCGCCGCGAATTTCAGAACTTCATCGCCTTGCCAGTAGCCGTAGCGGTCGTTGAAGGGCTTGAAATGATTGAGGTCGACGTAGCAAGCGTAAAACTCGGCCCGATGGCCGATGAGCCGCGCGATGTGCGAGCTGATGGGAATGTTACCGGGCAGGAAGGTCAGCGGATTGGCGTAGCGGGCCGCTTCGATGCGCACTTCGGTGACGGCGCGCACCAGGCTCTCGCCCGTGCCCAAGCCGACGTAGCGGCCTTCATCGGTGATGACGAAGCCGTCGGCCAGGTACCGCTGATCGTCGCTCGCGAGCAGCTTGGCCATCTGCTCGATCGTCATCGATTTCTCGATGATGACGGGCGAGGCATTCGCGAAAAGCATGCACGGGCGTTTGCCGAACAGCTCGCGATGGTATGGCAGCGCGTAGCGATCCATAAAGGCGCGGCGATTGATGAGCGCGATCGGCTCGCCGTGCTCGACCACCGCCACGGCATGCAGCGTCGGCAAGCGGTTGAATAGCTCCAGTACGTCGTTGTTGGTGGCGCTTTGCGGCACCGCGGGCGCCGAGACGATCATCTTGGCGGCCGCCATGCCGCCGGTGGGCACCGCCATGGGCGTGCGCGTCGCGCCTGGGAAGACGGCGATGTGCCCGGCGCCGAGCGCTTCGCGCGCCGGCTCGGCGAGCTTGCGCGCGGCGCGTTGATCGGGTCGGCCGATCAGGAATCCCTGCCCGAGCGCGATGCCCATATCGCGCACGACGATGAGATCGGCGGGGTTCTCGATGCCCTCGGCGACGAGCCGCGCGCCGCTCGCTTGCGCAAAGTGCTGCATCGCGCGCACCGCCTCGAACTTGAGCGGATCGTTGGCGATGTCGTCGATGAAAAATCGATCGATTTTAACGACATCGGGCCGCAGACGCACCCATAGGTTCATGCTCGCGTTGGCCGTGCCGTAATCGTCGAGCGCGAACTGCATGCCTGTCTCGCGCAGCGCCGCCACGGCCGGGGCGAAACTATGCACGTCGGCGATCGCCGCTTGCTCCGTGAGTTCGACGACGAGCCGATCCACCTCGAGCCCGCACCGCCGCAGCCATTCGAGCGTGCGCTCGCGGGTCGGGCCCAGGGCGACGAGGGCGTCCGCGCTGAAATTGAGAAAGAGCTTGCCCTCGCACTGCAGGTCCGTGAACGCGGCGATGCAGGTGCGCGCGGCCGCGTGTTCGAGGGCGATCGATTGCCCCTCGGATGCGGCTCGGCCAAACAGCGCGCCGGGTGATTCGAGCGGCGATCCCGCTGGGCCGCGGATAAGGCCTTCATAACCGAGGATGGCGCCGCCGTCGAAATCGACGATCGGCTGAAAAACGGCGGTCAGCGCGCGCCGAGCGATCAGCTCAGCGACGTTCGGCGCACCGGCGGGCGACGACAGGCTCAATGACATGACGAGACAACAAGCCGAAATGATTGGACAGTCGGCTTATCGACCGCGATCGTTGAGAGTTGAATGAATTTTTGGTGAAACGATGCCCTAATATGGTGCGGGTCACTGCTGACGGCGCTGCGCCCATCTACGCGGGCCGCGTGCCGGCGCACGCGCGCTAGTTAGTCGGCGATCGGTTCGCGGCCCGGTTGCGCGAGCGCGTCGTTCGCCGCTTCGAGGTTGGCGTGCTCGCGCACGCGCTCCGCCATCCCGATGGCCTCGGCTTCTTTGTTCGGTACCGCCTCGTGCGCCGTCGGCTCGGCGATGACGACGCGATTGCGCCCGCTGCCCTTCGCGTCGAGCAGCGCCGCATCGGCGCGCCGAATGACGCGTTCGATCGGCTCCCCGCGTGCGTGCTGCGCCACGCCAACGCTGATCGTCAAGGTGACCTCGAGCTGGCGCGCCTCTTCGATCCGTTTGCGCAGCCGCTCCGCGACGCGCGCCGCATCGTGCTGATCGGCGCTGGGCAGCAACACGACGAACTCTTCGCCGCCGAAGCGGCCGGCCACATCGGTCGGCCGCATGCAGTCTTGAATATGCTGGGCGATCAGCTGCAGGGCGCGGTCGCCGGTGTCGTGGCCGAACCGATCGTTGACCGACTTGAAATGATCGGCGTCGATGTACAGCACCGAGAACGGCTGGCCCACGCGCTCGGCGCGCAGCAGGATACGGCGGCCGAGCTCGAAGACGCGCCGCCGCCGCGGCAACTGAGTGAGCTCGTCGATGTCGGCGAACGCGCGCAGTTGGCGCTCGAGCCGAAAACTCTTCTTTTGCGAGCGTAAGGCAAACAGGTTCGTGACGAGGCTCGTCGAAATGGCGATGAACATCGACAGCACGACGCCGAACTGCTCGACCGCCGGCGGCTTGCTCAAGGCCACCAGGGCGAGCGGCCCGGCGATGGCGAGCGCGGCCGTGGCCGGGAAATCCCATCCGCGCAGCAGCACGGGACTAAACGTGAGCGGGATCAGCACAAAGGCGGGCAACACGATCAACATGCCGTCGCCCCATTGGAGCGCGTGCAGCACGATGCCGGCTTCGAGCGAAGCGATAAAGGCGAGCGCGGCGAGGCTCGCGCGCAGGCCATTGCCTTTGAGCCAGGCCACGATGACCGCAGCCCCCATCGGGATCGCCGGCAACGCGCTCATGAATGCGGCGCTCGCCATGCGCTGTTTGTCGAGCCAAGCGTCGCCGATGACGAGCACGACGTAGCCGACGAGCGCCGTGGCCAACTGCGCGCAAAGGAACGACCATAGGCGATGGGCCGCGTAATCTTCGAATGATTGATTGTCTTCCGGCGCCTCGATCGTCTTGGCGCGCTGCCCCCGGATTCGCCGCAAGCGGCGCGACGCCGCTTGATGGCTGACGTCGTCAGGTCGATCCTCGCTGCTCATTGATTTTCTCGCTAGGACGTGCAAATTCGGCATTCACGGAAGAGTGATATGGGCCCTCGTTCCGACGCGCCATTCTAATAGCGCTAAATTCCGAGCGCGATGATTTTAGTCAGATTTATGACTCGAGGGCGTTCGTCGTCTTCGACGCCTATCTCTTTTTGCTTGGATTAGCACCGGTTTCGATTCGATGCTGTGAGGCGGATCGATCAATTCATGCGTGGCGATTCGCAAAATGTGATGATTGCCGAAACGGCAAACGTTTGCTGTGCGCGATGAGTTTCGCACTGCAAAATCGACGAGCCGTTATCCCCTTTTTTGTTTTGAGCGCGGATTTAGCGTGCAGTGCAATATAATCCGCACCCGTTGTCGATACCGTCGTGTCGTGTGCCTTGCCGGCCTCCGCGCTTAGCGCGTGCCCACCCCGGAGGCCTGCGAATCCTCGTGGTCTGCTCGGCGTGCCGCCCAGCGTTGTGCGAGCGCCGCGCAGACCATCAATTGCATTTGATGGAACAGCATGAGCGGCAAGACGACCGCGCCCACCGCCTGCGAAGCGAAGATGACCTTGGCCATCGGGATACCCGATGCGAGGCTCTTTTTCGAACCGCAAAAAATGATCGTGATTTGATCCTCGCGGTTAAAGTGCAAACGCTTGCTCGCAAACGTGGTGATGCCGAGCGCCGCCGCGAGCAGCAAGCCATTGACGATGAGCAGCCCGGCCAGCGCGCCAAGCGAAAGGTGATGCCAAAGGCCTTCGTTGACGGCCTCGCTAAACGCCGTGTAGACGACGAGCAGGATCGATCCTTGATCGACTGCGCGCAGCACGCGCCGATTGCGATCGAGCCACGGGCCGATCACGGGCCGCAGCAGCTGGCCGGCGACGAACGGCACCAGCAACTGCATCACGATCGCACCGACCGTATGCCAGCCCGAGCCGGCCGCGCCAGCCTGATTGGTCACGACGAGGCTCACGAGCGCGGGTGTGACGAAGATGCCGATGAGGCTCGAAGCGGACGCGCTGCAGACGGCGGCCGGCACGTTGCCGCGCGCGATGGAGGTGAAGGCGATGGACGACTGCACCGTGGAGGGCAGCGTACAGAGAAACAAAATGCCCATGTAGAGCGCCGGCGTCACGAGCGGGGCGACCAGCGGCTTCATGGCGAGGCCGAGCAGCGGAAACATCACGAACGTAGAAAGCAGGACGAGCGCGTGCAGCCGCCAGTGCGTGGCGCCGGCCACGACGGCCTCGCGCGAGAGTTTCGCGCCGTGCAGGAAGAACAGCAGGCCGACAGCCACGTTGGTCACCCAATTGACGGCGACGGCCGTTTCGCCTCGGCAAGGTAAAACACTCGCCAGCACGACCGTGCCGATCAACGCGAGCGTGAAGTTATCGGGAATGAGAAAGAAAAGACGACGCATAAAAAAGACTTTTCGTAACGATAGAAAACCGGCGCCGGCAACGGCGCAAGAAACGCGCGAACAGCAGAGGAAAAATAGGGAGCGGATCAATGCGCCCAAAGGCAGGCGGAATGGTCGCACGAATGCCGTTTTCCGGACAAAAGCGCCACAGTAACACCGCGTTACAAGGCCATTGGTCGCCTAACACTTTTTGCCTCGACACCCAGACGGCCGACCCATAAATTACTCATCGAGACCCCTCGGAGCGCGAATGATCCGATGACCTGCCGGTAAAGACGGAACGCGCCGTATCGCGCGCCGGCCGCGCGATGGTATCCGAGAGGAGAGTAGGCGAGTGCATCGATCATGGCCGATTCGGCTTTTCATATCTTCGGACGTTGGACGGTGATTGCGTTTTGCGCAGTCGCGGCATCGCTCGCCCATGCGCAGCCGCCGCGCGGCCCGCACCCGGGGCCGGTCGGCCCGCACGCCGGGCTGGCCGCGTCGTTCGCGCGCTCGTTCGCCCGGGCGCCGAACCGTCCGATGATTGCCGGCGGGCCCGGCCGCGACGCGCGTCCGTTCGGCGCCATGGCCAATCCTTATCGGCGAGGCGGCCCCGCCCTGGTGGCCGCGCCGGCGATTCCGGTCCGGCCTGTGAGCGACGACGCGCGCACGCTCGCCCGCGAAGGCGGCGCCGTGTACCTGCGCGCGGGCTCGATCCGAGCCGATATCGCACGCTACAACGAAGAGCGCGCGCCGAGCCGCGTGCCGCATCCCCCCGCCGCCGATAGCCGGCCTTCCCCGTCCGCGCCGCTTTATCGTAATTGACGTTGCGCCAAACTGGGCGTGTGATGAACGGACAGGTCTTCCCGCTCGTCGGATGCGTACCGTCCCTACATGGCATGGCTCAACGGTAAGGGTAGTTGTCCGCTCCTGATCCGCGTGGGCCGCCCCACTGATGCAAATTCGCCACACTTTTGCACCCGGAACTACCCTTAGACGGCCCGAGAAAGCACTCCTCGGACAAAATCATTTTGTCCCGCCGAAGAGCTGCGTCACTATTTCTTCCTATCTCATGGGCGCGTCGCGATCGAGCGTCGGCGCGGTTCTCCAGACGATCGCGCGGCGTGGTGCTCGTGCGGCTGCATTGCCTCATGCGGCCCGGCTGCCGGCCGTCGCGCCTGCCCATGAAGCGTGCTTAAGCGAATCGCTATACCGGCAATAAGCGGACGTATTTCTGTCCGGAAAAATGGTCCGTAACGATGGAGCCGGCCCCAAACAAGCTAGGCGATCCACGGCCCCGAGAACGGTTCGCGCGCTTCACTTTTTTGACAAAGACAGGAGAACTCATGAAAGCCACCGTCAGCCGCGCGCTGAAAACAACGCTCCGTATCGCGGCCGTCGCCGCTTTCGCTGCCGCCGGCGCCGGCGCGCACGCCCAATCGAGCGTGCAGCTGTACGGCCAGGTCGACGCCTGGGCCGGGATGCAACAATTTCCCGGCGGCCAGCGCGCTTGGGTGGAGGGCGGCGGCGGGATGTCGACGTCGTATTGGGGCATGAAGGGCGCTGAGGATCTCGGCAATGGCTATAAGGCCGTCTTCACGTTGGCAGACTTCTTCCGTCCGCAAAACGGCAACTACGGCCGCTT
>Ga0157369_10001619_pt1 | contig 27535 bp, 15 predicted proteins | sample C25metaG_FD_113461 | JGI IMG/M metagenome (GOLD analysis project Ga0157369, IMG submission 113461) | Corn rhizosphere microbial communities from Kellogg Biological Station, Michigan, USA - C2-5 metaG | ecosystem: Host-associated > Plants > Roots > Rhizosphere > Soil | place: USA: Michigan... | reverse complement strand
CCGCTGACGGCGACGGAGAAGAGGTCTGCGGACGGCAGTTCGTAATAGGACTCGTCGATGCGAGTCGAAGTGAAATAAATGAGCGAGCCGTCCTTGGACCAGACCGGGTCAGCCTCTGAGAACTTGCCGCTGGTGAGTTGGCGCGGCGTCGGCATGTCGTTGAGCGAGGCGGGCACGTCGACGACCCAAATGTGCGCGGGATGATTGGGATCGAGGTATCCGGCGCCGTTGGCGCGATAGACAGCGCGGCTGATTACGCGGACGTCGCTGCGGTGGTCGGGATTGAAGCTCGGACCTTCGGCGCGCTCGGCGTCGGGCCGGGGAGTTCCGCGCTCCGGCACCGCGCCGAAGGGAGTCTCGCGTTCAGCTCCGCGTTGCGCGCGGGCGAATTCTTCCGTCGTCGTTCCGCTGGAGAAGGCGATGCGCTTGCCGTCAGGCGACCATTCGGGATTGCCCGCGCCGCGCGGCATGCGCGTGAGCGGCTGGGCTTCGCCGCCAGTCATGTCGAGGAGATAGATCTGGGCGCTACCGCCGGCGGCAGCTGCGCCACCGCGTCCGCCGGGAAGTCCGCCGCCGGGAGCAGCGCCGGCTTCGGTCTCGGGTGATCGCACGAAGGCGAGGTACTTGCCGTCGGGCGACCACTTGGGCGACTGGTCACGCTTGCCGCTGGTCAGGCGCGCGGGCTCGCCGCCGGAGGTGGGCATGATGTAAAGCTGGGTGTCGTATCCGTCGCGGCGGTCATTGACGGTGACCCGCACGAAGACGATGCGCGAACCGTCGGGCGAAACCTGCGTTTGCCCGATCCAGACGAAGTTGAAGATGTCCTTCTCGGTGATGCCGCGCTTGCCGCCCTGCGCGAACGCCAGAGCCGCGACCAGAATGAAAGACAGAACAGCGAGAGAAATTCGCTGACGACGCATTACACCCCTCCCCAGAAAAGCTGCCCTTTATAGCGGAGATTCAGAAACGCCGCAACGTTGGCGGCATCCCATACAATTCAAGCTTGTCCGAACCCAAGGTCAGCGTGCAGAAACAGCCGGAAGCCAAGCAGCACGAAGTCATCGTCAAGACGGTGGTGGCGAGCGTCGTCGTGGTGGCGACGAACGTGGTAGGGAACTACGCGCTGTCGCGCGGGATGCACGAGGTGGGCGTAGTGGAGTCGTGGTCGCCGATGGCTTATATCCACACGTTCACGCATCCGTGGGTGGCAGTGGGCGTGGTGTTTATGGTGGCCTGGCTGGGATCGAGGCTGGCGCTGCTGAGCTGGGCCGATCTGAGCTACGTGGTGCCGGTGACGTCGTTCAGCTACGTGCTGTCGGCGGTCGTGGCGGTGATCTACCTTCGCGAACACGTGAGCGCGCTGCGATGGGCTGGGATCGCAGTGATCACGGTGGGAGTGGCACTGGTGGCACTGACGTATCCGGAGACGCCCGAGCTGTATCACGAGGCGCCGGTTGAGGGCGAGGAGGTGCGGGAGTGATCGCGCTGCTCGTCGCACTCGTCGTGATTCCGGGAACAGCCGGCGATCTGTTAAACAGCGCCGGGATGAAGCGTCATGGGGAGATCAACGACTGGTCGCCGAGCGGGCTGCTGAAGCTGTGCTGGGACCTGGTGAGAAACCCGCTGATCATGGGCGGGATTCCGGCGATGGCAGTGTCGTTCTTCGCGCTGATGGCGCTGCTGTCGGCAACCGACCTGAGTTTTGCCGTCCCGATGACGGCTGCGAGCTACGTGCTCGAGACCGGGCTGGCCAAGTACATGCTGAAGGAGCAGGTTGACTGGCGGCGGTGGACCGGGACGGTGCTGGTGGCGGTTGGCGTGGCTCTGCTGTCGATGTGAAGAAGGCAAAAACTCACAGGAGGAAGGAAGGACGCGGAGGATTATCAATTCCTGTTTTCCCGCTGTAGAATTCCGCCGCCGTGAAGACTCTTTGTTTTCTGCGCTCCCGCCTGCTGCGTCTCCGTCTCAGTTCGCTTTTCATTTTTTGCGTTTTCTGCTCTCTCTGCGTTGAGCTTTGCGCGCAGGGGCCGCCGAACGATCCGGTGGCGGATCCGAAGGCGGTCGTCGTCGAAGGACATCGGCGGATTACGTTCCTCACGCCGCACATCGTCCGCCTGGAGTGGGCGGAGGACGGGAAGTTCGAAGACCGCGCGTCGATGGTGTTCGTTAATCGGAAGACGCCGCCGCCGCAACAAGTTGTTCGAGGTCTGACGAACCTCGAATTAAAGGCGGGAGCGTCTCGTAAGTACACCGCGTTGCCGTGGAACTTACAGGTTTCGTTCCCGCAAGCCGACACGGGGACTGACGTCAGCGTGACTTGCGGCGTCGACGGAAAGCAAATCACGTGGCACCCCGGCCTTGAGAACTCCGGCAACCTCGGCGGGACGATTCGCACGCTCGACGGCGCGAAGGGCGAGGTGCCGCTCGATCCGGGGCTGCTGTCGCGCGACGGGTGGACGTTCATCGACGACTCGAACACTCCCGTCTTCGACAATTCCGATTGGCCGTGGGTAGAGGCGCGAGAGCAGGGCGTGGCGCCACAGGCGGCGTCGATTGGGACGGCGAGGCCGGCGGGGAAGCGGATCGACTGGTATCTGCTGTGCTATGGGCACGACTACAAAGGATTGCTGAAGGACTTCACCGAAGTCGCGGGAAAGATTCCGCTGCCGCCGCTGTTTGCCTTCGGGACGTGGTGGTCGAGGTACTGGGCGTATTCGGATCAGGAATTCGAAGACCTGGTTCGCCAGTTTCACTCGCACGATGTTCCGCTCGACGTGCTGGTCGTCGACATGGACTGGCATCCGACGTTCGGCGTGAAGTGGTGGGAGAACAAGAAAGACCAGTCAGGCCACACGCTGGGATGGACGGGCTACACGTGGAACCGGACGCTGTTTCCCGATCCCGAGGGATTCCTGAAGTGGGTGCACGATCAGGGATTGAAGGTGCCGCTGAATCTGCATCCGGCGTCGGGCGTGCAGCCGCATGAGGATGCGTATCCCGAGATGGCGCGGGCGATGGGGATCGATCCGGCAACGAAGAAGTATGTGCCGTTCGACATCGCGAGCAAGAAGTTCGCCGAGAACTACTTCAACATCCTGCATCATCCGCTGGAGAAGCAGGGCGTCGATTTCTGGTGGCTGGACTGGCAGCAGGAAGACAAGACGTCGCTGCCGGGCGTGAACCCGACGTGGTGGCTGAACTATGCCCACTTCACCGACTTCGAGCGGCGCGGCAAGCGCGGAATGATCTTCCATCGTTGGGGCGGGTTGGGGAATCATCGCTACCAGATCGGATTCTCCGGCGACACCTTCAACGTATGGGACTCACTGGCCTTCCAGCCGTACTTCACGGCGACGGCGGCGAACGTTCTTTACGGTTATTGGTCGCACGATATCGGCGGGCACATGCCGGGCATCGATCCGCCGGAGCTGTACACGCGATGGATCCAGTGGGGCGTGTTCTCGCCGATCCTGCGCACGCACACAACGAAGAATCCGGATTCCGAGCGGCGCATATGGGCGTTCCCGGCGGAGTACGCGTCGACGATGCGCGATGCGTTTATTCTGCGCTACGCGTTGATTCCGTACATCTACACGGCGGCGAGGGAGTCGTACGACACGGGCGTCGCGATGCTGCGGCCGATGTACTACCAGTATCCGGACGCGCCGGAAGCCTACGACGCGCGCGATCAATACATGTTCGGCGACGACATGATCGTGGCGCCGGTGACGGCCGCGGCTGATCTGGACACCGAACTGGCGGGACAATCGGTGTGGCTGCCTCAGGGAGAGTGGATCGAGTGGCAGACGGGCGCGCGCCTGAAGGGCGGACAGCGCTACGTTCGCAATTATTCGCTGTCGCAGATTCCCGTGTTCGTGCGTGCGGGCGCGATTATCCCGATGGAACCGAAGATGAGCCACACGGGCGAGAAGCCCGTCGATCCGCTGATCCTTGAAGCGCTGCCGGGCATGAAGGACGAGGCGCGGATTTACGCGGATGAGGGCGCGGGCCTCGGATACAAAGACAAAGCGTTCACGTGGACGACGGTGCGGCAGCAGCGCGATGCGCATTCGATCCACATCGAGATTCTCCCAGTGCAAGGAAGTTATCCGGGGATGCTGACCGAACGCGGATATGAGATTCGTTTGCCAGGGACGTGGCCGCCGCAGCGCGTGACGGTCAACGGCGCGGCGGTTCCCAAGCAGATGGGCGCTCCCGGATGGCGGTATGACGGGAACTCGGCCATGACCATTGTGCTGCTGCCGCGGACGGCCGTTTCGAAAGCGGTGAAGGTGGATATTGAGGTTGCAGACGACCTCACATCACCACAACTCGACGGCGTTGCCGGGAAGATCAAGCGCCTTATGGAAACGACGACCATCCTGGAGCACACGTGGCCGCAGGGTTGGGCACCCGACGTCCTGCTGGAAGCCTCGCAGACCGGAGACCGACTCACCTTCAAACCAGAGACTGCGGCATCCGAGCTTGGCACGCTGGACGCAAAGATTGCGCAGGCGATGAAAGAGATCGAGGCGATGCGCCCGGACGCAAAGATCGGCGAGATCGCGAAGACGGCGGCGGCGCATTTGCGGGACGCGGTGCAGTGACGCGGGAGGAGTTTTTCGCTCTCGTCAACGCGCGACGCGGCCACTTCGTCTACGAATCGGGGTATCACAGCGACCTGTGGCTCGACCTGGAGACACTCTGCCGCCGGCCGGCTGTCGTGCAGCGTTACGCGGCCGAACTGGCGAGAAGCGTTTCTGGCTGGCGGCCGGACGTGATCTGCGGACCAGTCGTCGAGGGTGCGTTCGTCGGGAGCATGGTCGCGTCGGAGCTCGCCTGCGACTTCGTTTACACGACGCGCGTTGCAGATCCATCGGGCGAGGGGCTCTTCCGCGTGCAGTACCCGCTTCCCGCGGTGTTGTCGTCGGTGGTTGCGGGAAGGCGCGTGATCATCGTCAATGACGTGATCAGCGCGGGCTCGGCGGTGCGCGGGACAGTTCAGAGTCTGAGGGCGGCCAGCGCTGACGTCGTAGGCGTGGCCTGCCTCGTCTCGCTTGGCAACGCCTTCCAGGCTTACGCGTCGGAACAGGGCCTCCCGGTCCAGGGTCTCCTGCAATTGCACGACAACAATCTCTGGGAGCCAAAAGCTTGTCCTCTCTGTCTTAACAAAGTCGCGGTCGAGAATCTGGCGGCGCATTAAGCTCGGCATCCTGCCTGTCTGACGCGACTTCTGGCGCTTTTGTAAAGGTTTGTAAATCCCGCACCCGCCACTTCGCATGCGATAGACTTGTGGCCATCAAGTGGGGGCCAATCCATCGTGACCCGACAGGGAAGAAACCTGTCGCGCGTCCAGGGCGCCTGTGGCGCCGAGCCCAACCAACCTTTTAGGAGTGAAGCCCATGAAGCGATCGATGTGGAGCATTCTCGCCGTCGTGATGGCGCTGTGCCTCAGCAGCAGCCTGTTCGCGGCCGATGAAACGACGCCGGCAGCGAAGCCGAAGGACATCCTGGCAAACCTCAAGTTCCGCAACCTTGGCCCGACGGTCGGCGGCGGACGCATTGCGGCGGTAGCCGGCATTCCCGGCGTGGCGAACGTCTATTACGCAGGCGCGGCGGCCGGCGGGATTTTCAAGACGATCGACGGCGGCATGTCGTGGAAGCCGATCTTCGAGAAGGAGCCTGTGGCGTCGATCGGCGCGATTGCGCTGGCGCCGTCGAATCCCGACCAGATCTGGGTGGGAACGGGCGAAGGCGCAATCCGCAACGACGTGGTCACGGGTCATGGCGTGTATTTCTCGCCGGACGCCGGCACGACGTGGCGCTTCATGGGACTGGCGGACGTGGGCCAGATCGCGAATGTGATCGTCCACCCGACGAATCCTGAGATCGTGTTCGTCGGCGCGGTAGGACACGCTTGGGGACCGAACAAGGATCGCGGCGTCTTCCGCACGCGCGACGGCGGCAAGACGTGGGAGAAGGTGCTCTACATCGACGACAGCACCGGCATCGCCGACATGGCGATGGACCCGAAGAACCCGATGATCGTCTACGCGGCGACGTGGCAGATGATCCGGCATCCGTGGGGACTCGACAACGGCGGCCCGAACAGCGCTATCTATCGTTCGAGCGACGGCGGCGATCACTGGACCAAGCTGACGGAAGGCTTGCCGAAGGGACCGTATGGCCGCATCGGCCTGGCAGTGGCGCCGAACAATCCGGCGCACGTCTATGCGCTGATCGAGGCCAAGACCGGCACGCTGTGGGATTCGAAGGATTACGGGGAGCACTGGAGCGCGGTGAGCGACCGGCATGCGCTGGCGTCGCGCGGCTTCTACTTCTCGCACATGCAGGTGGCGCCGGACGACGAGAACCGGCTCTACTTCCTGTCGTTTGGTGTGTTGCAATCGGATGATGGCGGCAAGACGAACCGCGTGATCAGCCGCGGCGTCCATCCGGACCATCACGCGCTGTGGATCGATCCGAAGAATCCGCAGCGGATGATCGAGGGCAACGACGGCGGTGTCTACTTCAGCTACGACGGCTTGAAGACCTGGCGCTTCTCGAACAACCTGCCGATCGAGCAGTTCTACATGGTGGCGTCCGACGAGCAGAAGCCGTACATGCTGTGCGGCGGCTTGCAGGACAACAACGGCTGGTGCGGTCCGGCGAACAACCTGAGCCGCGGCGGCATCCCTGGCTCGGACTGGTTCACCACGGTTGGCGGCGACGGCGAATACGTTGTCCCGGCGCAGGATGGATCGAAGATCGTCTACGGCGACTCGCAGAACGGCAGCATCCAGCGGCTGGATATGGCCACGTGGCAGGGTAAGGGAGTGCGTCCGTATCTCGAAGGCGTGGAACAGGCAGCTCCGGCAGAGCTCAAGTATCGCTTTAACTGGACCTCGCCCATCGCCGTGGAAGCGAAGAACCACAACGTGGTGTACCTCGGCGGCAGCGTGCTGTTCAAGTCGACCGACGGCGGCGACCACTTCACGCCGATCTCGGGCGACCTGACGCGCAACGACAAGCAGAAGCAGCAGTCCAGCGGCGGCCAGGTGAATCTGGACCTGAGCGGCGCCGAAACCTTCGACACGATCCTGTCGATCGCGTTATCGCCGGTTGACCCGAACGTGATCTGGGTCGGCACGGACGATGGCCTGGTGCAGGTGACGAAGGACGGCGGCAAGACCTGGGCTAACGTCACGCCAAAGGGCGCGCCCGAGTGGTGCCGCGTGCAGCAGATCGACGCGTCGCCATTCAGCGCCGATGGCGCTCACTTCGCGCTCGATTGCCACGAAGTGGACAACAACAAGGCGTACGTCTACAAAACGCGCGACTTCGGCAAGACGTGGGCCTCGATCACTAAGGGCTTGCCGGAAAACGAGCCGGCTCGCGTGGTGCGCGAGGATCCGAATCACAAGGGCTTCCTGGCGCTGGGCAACGACATCGGCGTGTACTACTCGGGCGACGATGGCGAGAACTGGCAGAAGATCCAGACGAACTTCCCGACGGTTCCGATCTATGACCTGAAGTTCGTGAAGTCGGCGCATGACCTGGTGGTGGCGACGCACGGACGCGGCTTGTTCGTGCTCGACAACATCGTGCCGCTGGAGGAGCTCGCCGACGCGAAGACGGCGCCGGACTTCAAGACCTTCAGCGTGCTTCCGGCAACGCGCTGGCTGCCGGGACGCCGCAACGGCGGCGAGAATTCGGGCGGCGACTACGTGGCGCCGAATCCGCCTACGGGCGCGGTGATCCAGTACTACCTCGATAAGGAGATCGCGAACGAACGCGGCGGAGCGGGTGCGGCAGCGGGCGGCGGCGGTCGTGGTGGACGCGGCGGCGGCGGTGCGCAAGTTGGTGGCGGCGCGGGCGGTTTCGGCGGAGGCGCGCAGAACGGCCCCGTCAAGCTGACGATCTACGATTCGACCGGCGCGAAGGTGGTAACGCTGAACGGGCCGGGAACCGCGGGCATCAACCGCGTGGTCTGGGATTACAACTACCAGGCGCCGGCGCGTTTGCAGCCGCGTCCGGGCGACGCGCCGCAGGAAGAAGAGGGCGGCGGCTTCCGACGTGGCGGCTTCGGTCCGCCGGTGGTTCCGGGGACGTACAAGGTGGAGATCGCGGCCAACGGGAAGACGGAATCGCAGACCATCGAAGTGTCGGCGGATCCGCGCGTGAATATCCCGATGGAAAACTTCCGCGCGCAAACGAAAGCGGCGCTGGAAGTCCGCGACGAGATTTCGGCGCTGAACACCGCGCTGAATCGCGTGGCGAATATGCGGACACAGATCCAAACGGCGCAGCGGTTCCTCGCGGCCAGCAACGATGACGGCCAGCCAGGCGTCACCAACGCGGCCTACCAGCCGGTGCTGGAGAAGGCGCGCGCGCTCGACCGCAAGCTGCGCGGCTGGGAAGAGAAGATCATCAACACCGAAGTGCAGCCCGGCAGCGACGACGATATCCACTACCTGACGCGGTTCCAGTCGCGCCTGCAGCGGGTGCTGTTCGCGGTGAGCGGCGGCTACGGACAGCCTCCGAACGAGATGGTGCAGGAAGAGATGGCAGCCACTCGCAAGGAGCTGGATAACTACCTCGCGCAGTTCAACGAGATCGTCAAGACCGACGTTAGCGACTTCAACAAGCTCGCCTTCGAGAAGGGCACCAACACTCTCTTCGCGGGCGGGCCGGTCGAGTTGCGCTCCGGCGGCGTGCAGGCGAGCGGCGGAAAAGACGAGCAGTAAGCAAGGGACCTCCCCACGTTAGCCAAAAGAAGGCGAACGTGGGGCACAGGAACGAATTGGGCGCGGCTTAGGCTGCGCCCGTTTTCATTTGGCCGAGTACACTGGTGCGCGTGATCAAACGAATTGCAGTTGCGATCCTTCTCGCTTCGGTCTGCGCCTGGGGGCAGTGGACGCCACAGCAGTCCAACACGACCGCCAGCCTGCGCGGGTTGAGCGTGGTCGATGCCAACGTGGTTTGGGCCAGCGGGACCGGCGGCACGTTCCTGCGAACGATCGACGGCGGCGCGACGTGGCAGAAAGGAAGCGTGCCCGGCGCCGAGAAGGTCGACTTCCGCGATGTCCACGGAGTTGATGCCAAGACGGCGTACCTGCTGTCGATCGGGCCCGGAAACAGCTCGCGCATCTACAAGACCAACGACGCCGGCGCGAGCTGGACGCAGCAATACACGGAGCAGAATCCGAAGGGGTTCCTCGACTGCATGGCGTTCTGGGATTCGACGCACGGCATCGCGCTGGGAGATTCCGTGGACGGGAAGTTCGAACTGTTGACGACGTCTGATGGCACGACATGGGCACCGCTCGAGTCAAAGAGCGTGCCCGAGGCGCATGAGGGCGAGGGCGGATTCGCGGCGAGCGGCACGTGCATCGCGGTTTTGTCCTCAGGCAAAGGGAAGCGCGAAGTCTGGCAGGCATGGTTCGTGACATCGAAGTATGCACGCGTAATCCACACTGTCGATTCCGGCAAGACCTGGACGGCTGCCGAGACGCCGCTTGCCGCGGGCGATGATGCCGCCGGCATCTTCTCGATTGCCGTCGTTGATCGCGATCGACTGACAATTGTCGGTGGAAACTACAAGGCTCCGAGCGGAGCGGACAAGACCGCAGCCGTCTCGCAGGACGGCGGCAAGACGTGGACGCTCAGCCGCAAACCGCCGGCTGGTTTCCGCTCCGGCGTAGCGATCGTGCCGGATACGCCGGGGCCGACCGCAATTGCCGTGGGGACCACCGGCATCGACTACTCGCTCGACCACGGCGGCTCATGGACGCACATGGACGACACCAACCTCAATTCCGTCGCCTTCTCCGACGCGCACCACGGCTGGGCCGTGGGAGGGAAGGGCGTGATCCTGAAGTTTGAGGGGACGTCGCCGGGCGGAACTGCGCCGAGCCTGAAAAAGTAAAACCCACCACAGAGACACAGAGGCACAGAGAGATAAGAAGATCCGAAGAATTTCTGTGTCTCTGTGCCTCTGTGATGGAAGTGTTCTATTGCTCGTTGGCGCTTGCGCTTTGTGTGCGCGGCGGCTCGTGTGCCGGTGGTAGCGGCTTGCCGATGTCGAGATGGTCGTAGTTCAGCATGGCGTTGAAGACCATCGCGTAGCTGCCCTGCGTTTCGCCGCGCCAGAACGGGTTGATCGCGAACATCACAACGTGGCCCTTACCCATGGGCGCGTCGATCACGGCCGGGCGTCCTGCGAGTTCGCTTGCGCCGCTGAGCTGGCCGCTGTAGAGCACGTCACGCGCGTCGTTGAAGCGCAGAATCACGCGCGGACGGTACTGCTCGGGAATGATGCTGCGCAGCTCCTGCTCGGAGACATCGCTCGACATGTACGGCGCTTCCCACGGCTTCGCGCGGACGTCAGGCGCTGGTTCGGAGTACGGACGCCCCTGGGCGACGTCGGGTGAATCGACGCCGCCGCGTCCGGTGGGACGCTCAGCACCCTGATCGCCGGAGAATCCGAAGCGACGCAGTTGGTAGGTCACGCGGAAGAGCGGGCCGTCGTTGAAGTAGACGCCGAGCTTCGGACCGTAGCCGTAGGCGATGGGGCTGTGCGTCGGCAGGAACTGCGCGTTCAGCACGGTGCCGCGCGCGTGAAGCTGGCGCGCAGGGACGTAACCGACGCCGTCGACGAGTCCCATGTTGACCGGAACCTGCGCGGTGTCCATGGCGGTGATCAGCAGGCCGCCGGACCTGATGAAGTCGGCGAGGTGCTGCACGCCGGCGAAGCCCATGCCGCCGCGCATGTCGTCGGTGGCATCGGGCGTGCCAAGGTTGGGCGTGAGCGCTGTCTTCTGCCACGGCAACGGATTGGTCCACATCGGGATGCCGTTCACGAGCGAGGCCGCGTCTCCGCCGCCGACGGGCGGGAAAACGATTACGTCAAACTTTGAGCGCAGATCGGCCGTGTCGCGCACGGTGTGGTCGGAGATGTAGGTGTAGGGAATCTTCAGATTGTCGAACGCGAGGCGCCACCATCCTTCGTTCTGCGCAGCCTGCCAGGTGTGCATGAGGGCGACGCGGGGAACAGCGAGTGTGTGGTGCTGACTGGGCATCGCGGAAACAGCGGTTGCTACGAGCCCGAGCTGCCTCGCTGCCGTTTCGAGCGAGGCCTGCGCGCTTGCAGGCACAAGCAACGTGCCTGGCGCGTAAGTGGTCGGTCCGTCGCTGAAGGCGGAATCGGCGACTTCGATCGAGACGTTCGCCAATTGGAAGCGCAGCGTCGCCAGCTCCGGTGTGGCGTTGTTCACGATGGCAAAGTACGTGCCTGCGCCCGAGATAACTCCGGGCGCCTTCACTTCTCCCACCTTCAACATCGGAACGTTCAGAACCGACGGATCGGTGATGCGGTAGGTCTCGACGTTGCGCAGCGGGCCCTGCGACCAGCCGGAATCGTCGTAGGGACGCCGGTCTTCTGAGCTGTAGTACTGCTGATCGAGAAGCATGTCGGCGATGCGCGAGTAGGGTTGGTCCATGCGCACGATGTAGCTGCCGGCGGGGAAGTCGCGGGTTGAAGGCGCGGAAGGCCGCGAAGCACCGCCTGACATCGCGGGATCGCCTTCCGGAGCTTTCCTTTGCACATCGAGTTTGACGGTGAACGGCGCTGTCGCGCGCTGTATTTCCGCGCCTTGTTTCTCGAGCAGGTTCAGCAGCTCTGCCTGCAATTGCGGACGCGGATCGTTGCCGGGAAGAACATACGCCGCAGGCCCTTCATTCTTGGCCTTGGCTATGGCGCGCTGGCTCTTGAGATAGAAGTTGCGCGAGTATTCCTGGCGCGCGCCGGCGAGATAGTCGAGGCTGAAGAGAATTGCGCTCTCCTGGTAGTTGTTGTTGTCGCGCATGGACCACAGCGCTTTGGCGAGCGGCGGATTCGGACGCCACCACGTGCGCGAGGTTTCGTCGGGCGAGAGTTCGCGCTCGCGCGTGTCGGCGCCGCCGTTGCCGAAGGTCTCGTAGAGGCGTCCAATGGAGTTGTGCGAGTTGGCGATGAAGTAGAGATAACTCGGGTCCCAGGTGGTGAACGTTCCGTGAGTAAAGACGCCGGGCATGCCGCGCTTGGTCATCTCGTCGACGTTCACCCAGGCGATCTTTTCCCACTCATTGGTCACGATCGGGTCAAGCCAGGCGTTGAAGGGCGAGGTGCCGAGCGTGTTGTCGTAAAGGAACGGCACCGACTCGTGCAGGTCATGCTGGATGAGCGGATGCCACTCGAGGAAGGTCTTCATTGCGACCTGTGTCAACTTCAATGACAGGCCCATGGCGTCGCGGTTGTTGTCGTGGGCGACGTAGTGTCCCCAGTAGATGAGCGGCGGCGCGGCCTTGTCCGGATTCGCCTTGTGCCAGTTGTAAAGATCGACCATGCGATAGCGACCATCGACCTCGATAACCGGCGTGATGAGCACGATCCAGTTCTTGCGGATATTCTGGTACATCGGGCTCTCGTCGGCGGCGAGCCGGTAGCCGAGCTCCATCAGCATCTCGGGGCTGCCGGTTTCGGGCGAGTGGATGCTGCCGGTGATCCAGTAGAACGGAACCATGTTCTGGATGATCTGCTCGGCCTGTTGCGGCGTGGTGGTGCGCGGGTCGGCGAGCTTGGCGGCCATCTGCTTGAACTCGTCGATGCGGCGGATGTTCGCCTCATCTGACACCGCGGCCATGATGATCTCGTGTCCTTCTTCCGTGGTACCGATGCTGAAGACTTTCACTCGCGGCGAAGCTTTCTCCAACGCGTGGAAGTAGGCGTAGATCTGGTCGGGATAGGTGAGGTAATTCGGCGCGCCGACGATGTGCCCGAGGATCTTGTCGGGCGACGGCAGGTTCGATGCCGGCAGGTGATCGACCAGTTCCGACGTGAAATACGGCGCGGTGGTGAATTCCTTGATCTTCGCCGTGTATTCGGCGTTGTTTGCCTGGGGCGCGGGCGCAGACTTCTGCGCCGCCGCAGTCGCAACCAGCGCACAGCAGAGTATGAGAGAAGAAAGACGCATGTGAGGACTCCGCGAAGATTTGGATGGAGCAGGCGAATATATCAAAAGCAGCAAACAGCAATGAGCAATCAGCACACAGCCAAACAGCTTCGCGTGCAAACAGGCGTAGTTGGACCTCTGTTTGCTGTTTGCTGATTGTTACAATCTGCCCCATGTCCCTTCGCAAGCTGTCCTGGATCCTTCTTCTGGTGCTGACCTCGTTCGCCGCAATCGCGCAGCAGCCAGTGTCGCCGCCGATGACAGCCGACGTGCTGTTTACGCATGCGCGGATCCTGGATGGCACGGGGAATCCGTGGTTTCTCGGGGACGTTGCGGTGAAGGGAGACCGGATCGTTTTCGTCGGAGACTCGCAGCGCGCGAACGTGATCGCGCGCCGGACTATCGACGCGCAAGGGCTCTATCTCGCGCCCGGGTTTATCGATCTGCACACGCACGCAGCGGCCGGATTGTCGGATCCGAAGCGCAAAGAAAATGTGAACTACCTGATGCAGGGCGTGACGACGGTGGCAACCGGTAACGACGGCAATTCTCCGTGGCCGATCCAGCAAACGCTGGAAAGGTGGGAGCGCGACGGTATTGGGACAAACGTTGCGCTTTACGTTGGCTTCGGCACGGTGCGGAGACAGGTGATCAAGTCCACGACGGGTGGCCAGACGCCTTCGGCCGGCGAGAATCCCTTGGAGCAGGCGGCTCCCTCGTCCGAGAACCGCGCGGCGACGCCAGACGAGATCGATCGTATGCGCGCGCTGATCCGGCAGGGTATGCGGGAAGGCGCGATCGGGATGTCGACCGGACTCTTCTATGTTCCGCAGAGTTTCACCAAGACAGATGAGGTTGTCGCCGTGGCGCAGGCCGCTGCGGAGCTCGGCGGGGTCTACGACACGCATCTCCGCGACGAAGACAGCTACAACATTGGAGTGCGGGCCGCGGTGGCGGAAGCGATCGAGATTGGGCGTCGTAATCACATGCCGGCGATGATCTCGCACATCAAGTGCCTCGGGCGCGAGGCATGGGGCTGCTCGAAGGACGTGATCGCGATGATCGATCGCGCGCGCGAGGACGGCATCAACGTCGTCGCCAACCAGTATCCATATGAGGCTTCTGGCACGGCGCTCGAGGCGGCGGTGATGCCGAACTGGGCGATGGAAGGCGGGCGGGAGAAGTTTCTCGCGCGCCTTGCCGATCCGGTTCAGCGGCAGAAGATGCTGAATGAAATTCCCGCGCTGATCACGAAGCGCGGCGGGCCGGAGACGCTGGTGATCGTAAGCTACGCAGCCGACCGATCGCTCCAGGGAAGGTCGCTCGATGAGATTGCGAAGGCGTGGAACCTGCCGCCGAACGAGACGGTGTTGAAGATCCTGGAGAAGGGCGGAACGAGCGTGGTGTCACACAATATGACCGAGTCCGATATCGTCGCGTTGATGCGGCAGGATTGGACCGCGACGGGATCGGACGGCGAGTCGGCGTTGCCGGGAGTGCTGGTGCATCCGCGAGGTTTTGGCACGTTTGCCGTCAAGATCCAGAAATACGTGAACGCTGACAAGGTAATCACGCTGCCGTTTGCGATTCGCGCTGCCACCAGCCTGCCGGCGCAGATTGCGGGATTCGCCGATCGCGGAGTGGTGCGCGCAGGAAACTTCGCGGACCTGATCGTCTTCGATCCCGCGAAAGTCGCTAGCCCGGCAACGTACACGAATCCTTCGGTCTACGCGCAAGGCATGGTGGACGTGATGGTGAACGGCCAATTCGCGATTGAGAACGGCCAACCGACGCACGCGCTCGCCGGACGAGCGCTGCGCGGGCCCGCGAGTGGGAAGCAACTCTCGGCATCCGCTGCGGCGCGGCCATGATGTAAAGTGTCCCTCTTTCGAGGAGGGGCAAGTGCGAATTTCCAGACTATTGCCGTTGGTCGCGGTGTGCCTGCCGATTGCGCTCGTGGCGCAGAGCGCGGGATTCCAGAGCTCGGATCTCTACAAGCTGCGTTCGGTCACAGAAGCGGCGATTTCGCCCGACGGCGCGCGCATTGCGTACAGCGTCCGCATCAACACGCCTGAGGGACGCGGCTACTCGCAGCTCTGGATCTATACGCTGGCGTCGCGGAACTCGGTGCAGGTGGGGGGCGCCGAAGGCCATGGCGGCAACGCAGTGTGGGCGCCCGACGGCCATGCCATCGCGTTCCACGGGAAAATCGGCGCGGACAAACCCGGTCTTTACGTCTGTAATGCCGACGGTTCCGCGCCGCGCTTCCTGGCGGAGGTCGACGGCACGAATTCGCCGTTGCAAATTGTCGGTGCGACGACCGCATGGTCTCCCGACTCGAAGAGCATCGCCTTCGTAAGCTCGACGCCCGGCCCGGAAACGAAAGACGCGACGGGTGATCCGATCGTGATCACGCGCTACCTTTATAAGCCGGAGGCGCCGGAAGGCTTCTCGCACTTCAACGACAACAAGCGGCTGCACATCTTCCTTATTTCGGCGGCCGGCGGCGCGGTGAAACAACTGACACAGGGAGACCGCTACGAGCACTCCATCGACTGGGGCCCGAACGGCGAGATCCTGTACGTCCAGAATCCGGAGCCGAACGCGGACGAATTCTTCAACAACGACATCTTCGCGTTGAATCCCGCGACCGGAGCGGTTCGCCGCCTGACTGCTACCGAAGGCGTGGAGTACAACCCGAGGTGGTCGCCGGACGGGAAGATGATCGCGTATCGCGCGACCAAGCGCGGGCTCACCGACCTCGAGACGAACATGGAGGACACGCACGTTTGGGTGATGAACGCCGACGGAAAAGGTGCAATCGAAGTCGGCAAGGGTATTGATGACCGCCAAGGCGCCCCGATCTGGGCGCCGGACGGGCAGTCGCTGCTCTTCACGGTGCAGGAGCATGGGAGCAATCATCTGTATCGGCAAACCGGCGCTCCGATGACGGTGAACGGGGAGCATCATGAAATTCTGAACGCTGGGGAGGGCCAGACGTTTGGGTACAGCGTGTCGCACAGCGGCGACGTCGTTGCCTGGGCGGCGGCTGCGCCTGACCACGAAGGCGAGTTATTCGTAGTGCGCGGTGGTCGCGTTGAGCGGCTGACCAACATCAACGGCGATTTCATGCGTGCAAAGCAAATCGCCAAGGTCGAATCATTCACATTCATCTCTCCGGACAACAAGTGGAATGTGGAGGCGTTCCTCACGTATCCGCTGAATTTCGACCCGAGCCAGAAGTATCCGATGATCGTGAACATTCACGGCGGGCCGCACGGGCAGAACGGGCCGGCGTTCAACTTCCGCGACCAGTGCTTCGCGGCGCACGGCTTTGCTGTTTTGCACGTGAACTATCGCGGGTCGACCGGCTATGGGCAGGCGTTCGCGGATGCGGTGTTTGGCGACCAGGACGGCTTCGAGGCCATGGACGTGCTGTACGGCGTGAGCGCGGCGATGCGTCGTTATCCGTGGATCGACCACGACCGGCTTGGCATCGAGGGCGTGAGCTATGGCGGACAGCTCACCGCGTGGCTGATCACGCAGACGGCGCAATTCCATGCTGCGATTCCGATCGCGGCGATCACCAACTTCATCTCGTACAACTATCTCACTTATTACAATCAATACGAAGAGATGGAGTGGGGCTATCGTCCGCATCAGTCGAACATGATGGACGTGATGTGGGAGCGTTCGGCGCTGAAGCATGTGGCGGCGGTGAAGACGCCGACGATGATCCAGCACGGCGAGAACGACCCTGACGTCCCGATTCCCGATGCTGAGCAGTTCTACATTGCGCTGAAGGATGTGGGCGTGGAGACAGTGTTCGTGCGCTATCCGCGCGAGGGGCATGGGTTGTCGGAACCGAAGCACCAGATCGATTCCATCGATCGGTCGATCGCGTGGTACGACGCGCACTTCCCGAAGTCCGGAGGACCGCTGTCGCCGCAGGGAAGAGTGCCGAGATAACATCGCCGGAATCGCCGTAAGCGCCGAAATCGCCGTAATCGGGTTGGGTAGGGTGCTGAATGATCTTCGAGTCTCTTGGTCGTGACATTTCCTATGCGTTTCGGACGCTACGCAAGGATGCCGGGTTCTCGCTGACGGCGATCCTAACGCTCGCGCTTGGCATTGGTGGGGCGTCGGCCATGTTCAGCGTGCTCGATGGCGTTCTGCTTCGGCCGCTTCCGTTCGACGATCCACAGCGGCTGGTGCTGATCAAAGAGCGTTTGCCGCAGCTCCGGCCCAAACCGATCTCGCTCCAGGCAACCGACGTCGTGACATACGCGCGGGAGACCACGTCATTCGATGGCATCGCTGGATTGATCACGAAGAAGTTCGACCTGAGCGGCGAGGGCGCTCCGCAGAGAATCCCGGGCGCGCGGGTGGAGTGGAAGCTCTTCTCGCTGCTCGGCTCGCAGCCGATGATTGGCCGAGTCTTTGTCGCGCAGGAAGATCATCCGGAAAGCTACGTTGCCATCGTGAGCTCCCGGTTCTGGCAGCGGGAGCTTGGCGGGGCGACGAACGTGATCGGGAGGAAGCTGACGCTCGATCGCAAGCCGTACGAGATCATTGGCGTGATGCCGGCGGACTTTGGGTTTCCGATGGACACAGACGAGATCGCGGATGTCTGGGTGCCGATGGGCTACACGCCCGCGGAGCTGAAGGTCGGCGGATCGAGTTTTGCATTCACAGCGCTTGCCAGGCTGAAGCCCGGCGTGTCGATGGGACAGGCGCAAACGGACGTCGATCGCGTGGCAAAGCACATCGCCGCCGTTTTTCCGCCGGCAGCGCGCGGCGACATGCAGCTTTTCGGTGTGGCCATGCCTTTTGTCGAGGACCTGGTCGGCCAGTATCGCAAGCCGCTACTGGTTCTGTTCCTCGCGGTCGTGTTCGTGCTGTTGATTGCAGTGGTGAACGTAGCCAGCCTGCTGCTGGCGCGCGGGACCGGGCGGCAAAGGGAACTAGCTGTCCGGATCGCGTTGGGAGCGGGCGCGAAGGAGATCGTCCGGCAATTACTTGTCGAAAGCGTGGTCCTGAGTATCGCCGGCGGAGCACTTGGATTACTGCTCGCGGTTGCCGCAACCAGGACGATGGTGGCGATGGTCCCTTCCCACATCCCGCGGCTGCAGACGGCAGCGGTGGACTGGCGCGTCCTTCTTTTCGCGCTGGCGGTGGCGGTGATTGCGGGGATTGGGTTTGGCGCGGCGCCGGCATTCCTCGCCATGCACACAAACCTGCACGAAGGTCTGAAGGAAGGCGGACGCAGCGGAAGCGTGGGACGACACCGGCATCGCGTGCGGGGCGGGTTTGTTGTGATCCAGGTCGGCATGGCGCTGATGCTGCTTGCGGGCGCCGGTCTGCTACTGCGGAGCTTTCGCCGCATGCTCGAAGTCGATCCCGGGTTTAATCCTGACCACGTGATCAGCGCGGACGTATCGCTCTCGCCGACCGAGTACTCGCAACCGGCGCGCTTGAATTCGTTCTTCCAGGATCTCACCGACAGGCTGGCTCAGATTCCTGGCGCTAAGGCCGCTGGGCTCGCTACCGATTTACCCATGGAAGCGAAGCTTGAGGGTGCGCTGACGGTGGACGGCTATCGTCCACCGCCCGGCGGGTCGGGGATCAACGCGTTCACTTTTGTGATGGGGGATTACTTCCAGGCGCTCGGGATCCCGCTGGTGCGAGGGCGCCTGTTCACGCCGGCGGATGACGCGGCAGTCGAGCGGGTCGTGGTCATCAATCAAGCGCTGGCCGACAAGTTCTTTGCCGGTCGAGACGCAATTGGCGGGCATCTGAGGCTGGGCGCCGGCAACGTGCCGCCGGGGCAGAAGGAACCTTGGTCGACCGTTGTCGGCATCGTCGGTGACGTGAAGCCATTCGGCCTGGACGACGATTCGATGCCGCATACCTACATGCCGTACTTGCAGCGCGCTCCCAACGAGTTGAAGGGCGGCATTGCGCAAAACCTGCTGCTGGCGGTGCGGACGGCGGGCGATCCGGCGTCGGCGGCGAGTTCGATCCGCACCGCTGTCTGGTCGCTCGACCGGCAAGTGCCGGTTACGGACGTTCGCACGATGGAGCAGGTGATCAGCCAATCGACCGCGCCTCGGCGTTTCAACATGGTGCTGGTGGGATTCTTCGCTGCTGCGGCGCTGCTGCTGGCCGCTGTGGGGCTGTACGGACTGATGTCCTATTCCGTGTCGCAACGGAAACACGAGATTGGCGTGCGCATGACTTTGGGCGCAAGCCGAAGCAACGTGTTGCGGATGGTGCTCGCGTCGGGATTCAAGCTTGTGCTTATCGGCGCGGGTGCAGGGTTGGCGGGCGCACTGGCGACGTCGCGACTGCTTGGCAGCTTCCTTTTCGAAGTACGACCGTCGGACCCGGCGACGTTTGCGGTGGTGGGGCTGGTGCTGGCGGCCATCGCGCTGCTCGCAAGCGTAGTTCCGGCCATGCGCGCGACACGCGTGGATCCGATGGTCGCGCTAAGGAACGAATAGGGACACTGCCGAATGGCAGCACGGAGGGCGCAGAGATAGTTAGTTCGCGCCGATGGTCTTGCTGCGGCGCTCGACGAGGACCGTATCGCGCCAGGTGTTGCCGAGCTTGCCGATCCTCTCGCGTGTCCCAACTCGGCGGAAGCCGTGGGCTTCGCAGAGCTTGAGGCTCGCGATGTTCTCCGCGAAGATGCTCCCCTGGATGGTCCAGACACCGGCCTGCTCCGCGGCTTCGATGGCGGCTCTCATCAGTTCGGATCCGACTCGTTTACCGCGGGCCCAACTAGCGACGTAGACGCTGAGTTCAACGACTCCCGCGTAACAGGAGCGCTGCGAGACGCGGCTGAGCGCGGCGAAGCCGGCGACCGTGCGTCCCTCGCGCGCGACCAGGCGGCCGTAGGGCAGGTGAGCGCGGTCCCACTCGTCCCATGTCGGCGCGAGCGTCTCGAAGGTGGCGTTCCCGGTAGCGATCCCCTCAATGTAGATCGCGGACACGTTTGGCCAGTCGGCGGAGTTCATCGCGTCGACGTGGACGCCGGGTCTGGAGGTAGAAGTTGCCATTTTCTTTCGATGATACCCCCGTCTTTTCGCCGAGCAAGGGGCGAAGTGCCGAATTGCGGAATTGGGGAATTGAAGTGGGAATGCGAGTGAGCGAACGGAGTGGGGGGCATGACCGGCGGCGTTGTGTGAGCAGCGCGGCAGGTCCGTCGCGCCCAACCGACGGGCGCTCGGGATGACACGTCCTCAGGCTACGCGTGGGCCGCGCGGGTGACTTGTCTAGCCTGAGCCCGGCGAATGAGGAATTCGGCGACGACGAGATTCAGGACCCAGCTGCTTAGAGCGACATTGGTCGCGAGGGCAAGGTCGTGGACGACCATCACGAGCGGAAGGACAAGAAGTCGCACGCTGACGGCGGCGAAGGTCAGGCTATAACTGCGGATCATCCATGCGCGGTGAGTCGCGAAGTCGCGGCGAAGCGCATGGCGCAATGCCATGCCGGTGATAAATAGCCACGCGACCGCGAGCGCGGCAAAGCTGTAGGCGATGGGCTTGAATTGCTGAGCCGAGTAAGTCGTTCCCGGTTCGAGGCCCCAGACGGAGGGGCGGATCCCGTACACCGAGGTCATGCGGCTTTCGTCCGAGAGTCCCCCCGCTAACAAGCTAGGAGTATCCGGCGCGAGTCGCAACCCGGCAATGCCGCCAATCAGAACAGCGAAGACGTAGACGTATCCAATCGCGCGGTGTATCGCCGGACGAGTGGCGCGCAGTCGATTGCTGAACTGGAGCAATCCAAAAGAAAGGGTCAGGACTCCACAAGCGATGTGCGCTGGAAACCAGAAGGGATGGCGGAACACGGCAGCCACCTGAAATTCCATCAGGTACGGGTGAGACGGCGCGAGGTACCGGAGGCTGACCAGCGATGTGAGGAGGGCCAAAGCGCAGGCGAGGACAGTCAAAGGTAGCTGGAATGGCCTCTTCATGTGCGCGGTAGGCTACGCCAGAGTGCTACAGGGGTCTACAATAATGTCGTGTTCGGTTCCGGACAGTTTTGTCCCACAGACGAACATGGGTCCTTGAATTCCGCTGCTACCGAATGCAGCTTTCCCCCGTCTTTTCAGTCAGTTCGGACGGTTCGTGGAACGGCAGGCCGGGTGCAAAAACAGGGTGGTGAACTTATGGATATCTCTCGTCCATCTCAAGCAAAAGCCAAGCGTCGGAAGCAGATCATTTACGTCGTAGTCGGCCTGATCGTCATTGCCGGCATCACCATGGGGCTGTCGAAGCTGAAGCCGGCGGCGCCCTCGGTGGAGCGGTCGGTGGTATGGATCGACACGGTCAAGCGTGGTCCGCTGGTGCGGCAGGTCCGCGGCCTCGGCACGCTCACGCCGGAGGAGATTCGTTGGCTCCCCACGATCACCGACGGCCGCGTGGACAAGATTCTGGTACGGCCCGGGACGCCGGTGAAGGCGGACACGGTCATCGTCGTCATGACGAACCCTACCGTCGAACAGCAGGCTTTCGACGCAGAATGGAAGCTGAAGCAGGCGGAGGCGGATTACCACACACAGGAAGTCCAACTCCAGAGCCAGTATCTCGACCTGAAAGCGACGACCGCGAAGTCCAACCAGGACGCTGCGCAGGCGCGTATGCAGGCCAAGAGTGATGCCGGATTGCAGAAGCTCGGCGTTATTTCGGACAACGCCTACCAAGTCTCGAACGGCACTTCGCAGCAGTTGAGCACGCGCGCCCAGATCGACGAGCAACGGCTGGCGAATTTCAAGAATTCGATGGAAGCGCAACTGTCTTCCGAAAAGGCGAAACTGGAGCAGGCGCGCGCCGTCTATCAACTGCAGCAGCGAAACAAGGCGATGTTGCAAGTTCGAGCCGGCATGGACGGAATCCTGCAGGAGTTGAGCTTGAACGGCAATACGTTGCAGGAAGGGCAGCAGGTGCCGGCGGGCACAACCATCGCCAAGGTGGCAAACCCGAAGAAGCTGAAAGCCGAGCTGAAGATTCCGGAGACGCAGGCGAAAGACGTCCAACTCGGCCAGCCGGCGCAGATTGACACGCATAACGGCGTGATCGACGGCAAAGTGATCCGAATCGATCCTTCGGTGCAGAACGGCACTCGTACGGTCGATGTGGCATTGACCGGCGACCTGCCTTCGGGGGCGGTGCCGGACCTGAGCGTGGACGGCACGATCGACCTGGAGCGGCTGCAGAACGTGCTCTACGTCGGGCGTCCGGCCTATGGCCAGGAGAAGAGCACGATCGGCATGTTCAAGCTGGAAGTGGACAACAAGACTGCCGACCGGACCCAGGTCACCCTGGGCCGCAGCTCGGTGAACACGGTGGAGATCCTGAGCGGCCTGAAGGAAGGCGACCAGGTGATCCTGTCCGACATGTCGCGCTGGGACCAGTACGACCGTATACGGCTGGAGTGATATTTCCGGGTGACAACAGGCGCGCTCGCGCGTCTTTGTAGATACGCAAGTAGCCAGGCCCAGGAACGGAACAAATCGTGGGTTGGGGACGTAACAGCAGGAAGCAAGTCACGTCTCACAGAAGGAAGAGGGGATACCGATGAGCGCTGCCAGCAACGACGTTCTGATTTCAATGAAAGACATCAAGAAAGTCTTCCTGACCGACGAGGTCGAGACGCACGCGTTGTCGGGCGTGCACATGGAGATTCGGAAGGGCGAATACGTCTCCATCGCGGGTCCGTCGGGTTCGGGCAAATCGACGCTGCTGGCGATCATTGGCCTGCTGGACTCGCCGAGCGACGGCCAGTACATCCTGAAGGATGGGCCGGTGGAGAACCTCGACATCTCGCAACGCGCCGTGATCCGCAACCGCGAGATCGGGTTCATCTTCCAGAGTTTCAACCTGATCGGCGATCTCACGGTGTATGAGAACGTGGAACTGCCGTTGACCTACCGCGGCATGAGCGGCTCGGAGCGCAAGCAGCGCGTGCAACAGGCGCTGGAGCGCGTAGGCATGAGCCACCGCACGAAGCACTATCCGTCGCAGCTCTCCGGCGGCCAACAGCAACGCGTGGCCGTGGCACGAGCGCTGGCGGGCAGCCCGTCGATCCTCCTGGCCGACGAGCCTACTGGAAACCTCGACTCCCACAACGCGGAAGCCGTCATGGAGCTGCTGCGTGAGCTGCACCGCGAAGGCGCGACCATCTGCATGGTGACGCACGATCCGCGGTTCGCGCGTCACGCCGAGCGCAGCATCCACCTGTTCGACGGCCGCGTGGTGGAAGAGACCGAAGCGGCTGAGGTCGGCGACTGAATCCATTTGTGATTGCTGATTTGTGATTTGCGATTGCGTGCAGCCGCTGCCCAATCGCGCCTTGGAATCACCAATCACAATTCGCAAATCACAAATCGGGAGGTCCGATGGACTCCTTATGGCTTGATTTGCGCTATGGCTTCCGCAGGTTAATCAAGACCCCCGGCTTTACGGCCGTCGCGGTCCTCACGTTGGCGTTGGGAATCGGCGCGAATAACGCCATCTTCACCGTCGTCAACAGCATCCTGCTGCATCCGCTCGATGTCGACCATCCAGAGACGCTGGTCAGCCTCAATACCTACGACACGAAGCAGGGCGGCGCAGCGAATGAAATCCCCGGCACATCGGAACCGAACTTCGAGGACTACCGCACGCAGAACACGACGCTGGCGGGCCTCGTCGGCGTGCAAGGCGCAGGCCTGACGCTCGGCAGCGGCGGTGAGCCGGAGCCGGTGTTCGGACAACTGGTCAGCGGAAACTACTTCGACGTGCTGGGCGTCCCGGCGATGATCGGGCGCACGTTGACGCAGGAAGAAGACCGCGTCGAGGGCGCGAGTCCCGTCTGCGTGATGAGCTATTCGCTTTGGCAGCGACGCTTCGCCGGCGATCGCAACCTGGTTGGCAAGAATATTGACCTGAACGGGCAGAAGTTTACCGTCGTCGGCGTGATGCCGCCGCGGTTCAAGGGAACCGCCGCGCTCGGCGGCCCGGGACTGTGGATTCCGCTCGCGATGCACAACCAGCTGCTCTCGGGATTCGTGAAAGACAACTTCCGCGAGCGCCGGTTCATGAATACGTTCGCGTTCGGCCGCCTGAAGCCGGGAGTGACATTCGCGCAGGCGGACGCGGAGATCCGCACGATCGGCGCGCGGCTGGAGCAGGAGTATCCGATCCCAAATAAGGCTCGCACCGGGCACCTGCTTCCGTTGCTGCAAGCCACGCTTCCGCCGAATGCGCGCAGTGTGATGATTCGCGGCGCGGCTGTCCTAATGACCGTGGTCGGCATGGTGCTGCTGATCGCCTGCGCCAACCTGGCGAACCTGCTGCTGGCAAGATCGATGGGGCGTCACCGCGAGATCGCGGTACGGATCGCGCTGGGAGCTTCGCGTGGCCGGCTGGTCAGGCAGTTGATGGCGGAGAGCATGTTGCTGGCGCTCCTTGGAGGCGCCGCCAGCTTCGCCATCGCGTGGTGGGCGCGTGCGCTGTTGATTGCGCATCGGCCGCCGTTTCTTGCAAACGCAAACCTGCAATTCAGCTTCGATGCCAGCGTGATCGCGTTCACGATCGGCCTGGCGGTCCTGACAAGCATGTTGTTCGGACTGGCGCCGGCGTTGCGCGCGTCGCGTCCGAACTTGGCGGGCGAATTAAAGGAGCGCGGCACGATCGAGGGCGGGGCGAGAGGATTCTCGCTACGCAATGCGCTGGTGGTCTCGGAGATTACGCTGTCGCTGATCGCGCTGATTGGGGCCGGCATCTTCGTGATGAGCTTGCGCAATGCGCAGAGCACGGACATCGGGGTCGATGTCGAGCACGTCGGCATGGCGTCGTTCGATGTGGGATCGCAGGGTTATACCGAGGCACACGCGCAGCAGTTCTATCGCGAACTGGTCGATCGGGCGAAGGCGCTGCCGGGAGTGCAGGCGGCGTCGGTGTCCGATTCGGTTCCGCTGAATGGCGCGACGATCGGCCGCAGCGTGTTTCCAGAAGGCCAGGACCAGGCGCCCGGACGCAGCGGCGTGTTGGTGACGGTTGGGAGCATCGACGCGCATTACCTCGACACGCTGCGTATCCCGCTGCTCTCAGGCCGCAACTTCGACGATACCGATACGGCGACGACGCCGCACGTGGTCATCGTGAACCAGGCGTTCGCGCATCGCTTTTGGCCGAACGAAGACCCGGTGAACAAGCGCTTCAAGTTCTTTGGCGAGAAGGAATTCACGACTGTCGTGGGCATGGTTCGTGACAGCAAGTACGGCAGCGTGGGCGAAGAGCCGACGCCGTACGTCTATGCGCCGATCATGCAGGCGTACCAGCCGGCGCTGACGCTGTTCATCCGGACGGCCAGCGCGCCGGACTCGGTACTGCGGTCGGCACGTGACACGCTGCATTCCATGGATCCGCACCTGGCCATCACGAACGTGCAGCCGTTGCGCCAAGTGGTGGAGGATTCCTTGTGGGCGCCGCGGACGGCGGCGGCGTTGCTCGGGATCTTTGCCTCCTTGGCGATCGCGCTGGCGATGGTGGGGATTTACGGCGTGATGTCGTATTCGATCCGGCGGCGAGTGCGCGAGATCGGCATTCGCATGGCCCTGGGCGCGCGTCCCGCCGACGTGCTCAAGCTGGTCCTCGGCGAGGGCATGCTGCTGGTCGGAATTGGAGTTGTCATTGGGATGCTGATGGGATTCGGTTTGTCACGAATGATCACCAGCATCCTCTATGGCGCGGCCGCAGGGAGCTGGCTGTTGTTCGCGAGTCTTTCGGCAGCATTGGCAGGAGTGGCCTTGCTGGCCAGCTACATTCCGGCCCGGCGCGCGACGCGCGTGGATCCGATGATCGCGCTGCATTACGAGTAAGAAGCGGTAGCGACTAGAAAAAGCGGACGATTGCTGCGTTTTGCCGTAGATCGCAGGGGTAAAAGTTGATACAGGACCTGAAGTACGCGATTCGAAGCATGTTGAAGCGGCCGGGCTTCACGGCTGTTGCCGTGCTGACGCTGGCAATCGGAATGGGCGCGACGACGGCGATGTTCACCGTCGTCAACGGCGTTTTGCTGAAACCTCTGCGGTATCGCGATGCCGATCGTATCGTCGCGCTGGTCACCTATTTTCCGGAGCGCGGCAAGACGAACTCCCGCCTGACCGGTCCGGACTACATTGATGTTCGCGACAACGCAGGCGTGTTCGAGTCGATTGGGTATTACTACGGCGCCGAAATGGGTCTGCGCGTGGGCGACCGGGCTGAGTTCATGCCCATGGGCGTAATTGCGCCCGACGTCCTCAAAGTGCTGGGTGTGAGGCCGATCGCGGGGCGGCTCTTCAATCGCGATGACGAAGACCGCTCGTCGCTGGTGAGCGAATCGTTTGCGGTGCGGAACTTCGGATCCGTCGAGAGTGCGCTGAACCAGAGCGTTTATTTCGAGAACAAGCCGTACGTGATTGCAGGTGTGCTGCCGGAGAGTTTTGATTTTCCGGACAAGGCGCAGGTCTGGATCGCATGGAAATCCCAGCCGGACGTTCTGAGCCGTACCGCTTACAACTATCGTCCGGTAGCCAAGCTTTCGCCGGGAGTAACGATCGAAGCCGCGAACCAGCGCCTGGAATCGATCGCGACCGGGCTGTCGCAGCAATTTCCAAACAGTAATAAAGGTAAGACCTTCCGCGTCGTTCCGTTGCGGGACCGGATGGTGGTGAACGTAAAGTCGACCCTGCTGTTGCTGCTCGGGGCAGTGGGCCTGGTGCTCCTGATTGCCTGCGCGAACGTGGCAAACCTATTGCTGGCGCGGGCGACAGGCAGAACACAGGAGATGGCGGTGCGCGCGGCGCTAGGCGCCAGCCAGCGCAGGATCATTCGCCAGCTGCTGGTGGAAAGCAGCGTACTCGCCTTCGCGGCAGCAGCGATCGGAATTGTGATAGCGACGTTCGCGACACAATTGTTGCTGTTAGGCGATGCGAAGACGCTTGCACTGCCGCGGTTGGGTGACATCAGCATGGATTGGCGCGTGCTGCTGTTTACGCTGGCTACTACGTTCGTTGCCAGCATAGGGTTCGGGCTCGCGCCGGCACTGAGTTCCGCGAAGATCAATCTTTATGACGCGCTGAAGCAGAAGGGAAGCGGCGCGATGGCGGGGCAATCCACGCGCCTGAGAAGCGCGCTGGTGGTCTCGCAGATCGCGCTTTCCTTCGTGCTGGTAGTGGGAGCGACGCTTCTTTTCCGGTCGTTCCTGGCGATGACTTCCACCGACCTCGGATTTCGCACCGACGGGATGCTGGTGATGTATGCGCATGACCCCGCGCATACCAAAGACGACTACATGCGCGTGGTGGATCTGCAGCCGCAACTGCTGGAAAGATTGCGCCAGATTCCGGGCGTGGTGTCGGCGACCGCCGCTATGGGGATTCCCGAAGGACAGTACGGGGTCAACGGGTCCTACATTATCCAGGGCGTAAGCGATTTCGACAGTGGAAGGCCGCTGCCCGGGGCAGATTCAACGATTGCCAGTCCCGGCTACTTCGCCACGATGGGCAT
>Ga0157369_10001618_pt1 | contig 27547 bp, 22 predicted proteins | sample C25metaG_FD_113461 | JGI IMG/M metagenome (GOLD analysis project Ga0157369, IMG submission 113461) | Corn rhizosphere microbial communities from Kellogg Biological Station, Michigan, USA - C2-5 metaG | ecosystem: Host-associated > Plants > Roots > Rhizosphere > Soil | place: USA: Michigan... | reverse complement strand
GCCGGCAGCAACGTCATCGCGATCAATATCCTCAACACCTACAAGAAGGGTGGACTGCTCGGCCCGGTGTCGGTGGTACTGGACAATGGCGCGAAACTGCCGCTGGGCAGCCCGTGGCAATACAGCCTCGTTCCGCAAAGCGTTCCCGAACCGCCGCGCGCGCCGTGGGAGCCGCTCGGCGGATTGAGCATCGCCTATAACGGCATGATCGCGCCGATCGAGCCTTACGCGTTTCGCGGCGTGCTTTGGTACCAGGGCGAATCCGATAGCGGCGAACCACAGGCCTATCGCAAATTGCTGCCGGGCCTGATGCAGGATTGGCGCGAGCGATTCAAAACCGATCTGCCGTTCCTGATCGTGCAGCTTCCGAACTACGGCATGCCGCCGGTCAAGCCGGTGGAATCCGGATGGGCGAAGCTGCGCGAGTCACAGCGCGCGTCCGTGGCAGCCGACAAGAATGCGGCGCTCGTGGTGACGACCGATCTTGGCGAAGACTATGATATTCATCCGCCGAACAAACAGGAGGTCGGACGCCGGCTGGCGCTTGCCGCGCGCCACCTCGTGTATGGCGAGAAGATGGTGGCGAGCGGGCCGCTGGCGGTGTCAGCGGAAAAGACTCGCAGCCGCATCATGATGCGCTTCGACGATGTCGAGCGCGGATTGGTGGCGTATGGCTCGGATGCCCCAATCGGATTCGAGCTGTGCGATTCCAAGTCCTGCCGCTATGCGATGGCTACTATTTCCGGTGACCGCGTATCTTTAAGTCTGCGCGGCAAAGCCGCTCCGACGCATGTGCGCTATTGTTGGGCCGATGCGCCGATCTGCACATTGTTCGACGGCGCCGGTCTGCCGGCCTCGCCGTTCGATCTGCCGGTCAGTTCTGGAAGAAAGCCCGCGATGCACTAGCGGGCGCGTTGTTTTTGACATCCGCCAGAACAATGATAGCGTTACCAAAATAACGCCGGCAGCCCGGCGAAGGGGGAACACATGGGCACGACAATTTCCCGCGTTGGATTTGCGGCAATCCTGGCCGCGCTCTGTCTGGCATTCGTGCCCGAGGCCGGCAGTGCGCCCCGCGCGGCGGCAAACGGTGTGCCGCTCTACAAATATGCGTCCGCGCCCATCCCCGCACGCGTGGAAGATTTGCTGAAGCGCATGACGCTTCAGGAGAAGATCGCGCAGATGCTCTGCGTCTGGGGCGACAAGGTGCAGATCTTCGACGCCAATCTGCAATTCGACGAAGCCAAGGCGAAGACGCGGTTTCCCGACGGCGTCGGCCAGTTCGCGCGGCCGCAGGATCGCAAAGGCGCGTTCTCGCCGCGAATCGCCCCGCCGCGTGGTGTGAAGGAGACGATCGATCTGACGAATGCCGTCCAGCGCTGGGCGGTGAACGACACGCGGTTGGGAATCCCCGTGATCTTTCATGAGGAAGGCTTGCACGGTTACGCGACGAAAGACACGACGCATTTCCCGCAGGCCATAGCGCTCGCCAGCACGTGGGATCCAGACCTGATCCGGCAGGTCGATACCATCGTCGGCCGTGAGATCCGCGCGCGCGGCGTGAGCATGGTCCTGGCGCCCGTCGTCGATGTCGCGCGCGATCCGCGCTGGGGCCGCATCGAGGAGACGTTCGGCGAAGACCCGTATCTCGTCAGCCAGATGGGTGTCGCCGCGATCGAAGGCTACCAAGGCGATGCGATTCCGCTCGCCGATGGAAAAGTGTTCGCCACCCTCAAGCATTTCACCGGCCACGGACAGCCCGAAAGCGGCACCAATGTCGGGCCTGCGGAAATCTCCGAACGCACGCTGCGCGAAAACTTCTTTCCGCCGTTCGAAGAGGCCATACGCCGCACCAAGGTGCGTTCGCTGATGGCTTCGTACAACGAGATCGATGGCGTTCCCTCGCATGCCAACACCTGGCTGCTCGGAACCATTCTGCGCGGAGAATGGAACTACAAGGGCGCCATCGTCAGCGACTATTACGGTATCGAGCAGCTCACCGACCTGCACCATGTCGAGCCCAACTATACCGAGGCTGCGATCCGCTCTCTGAACGCCGGCGTGGACATGGATCTGCCTGACGGCCAGGCCTATGCGACTCTTGTGCAGTCGGTGCAGAGCGGCCGCGTGAAGATAGCGGAGATCGACGCAGCGGTGCGTCAAGTCCTGACGTTGAAATTCGAGGCCGGGCTATTCGAGCATCCTTACGCCGATGCCTCGGCAGCCAAAGCGATCACAGACAACCCCGAAGCGCGCGCGCTTGCGGAGAAGGCCGCGGAGCGTGCCGCGGTGCTGCTCAAGAATGATGGTGTCCTGCCGTTGTCAGCGGCGAATCTCGGTACTCTCGCCGTCATCGGCCCCAATGCGAATGTCGCGCGGATGGGCGGCTATTCGGGCATCCCGCGCCACACGGTGAACGTGCTCGAAGGACTTCGTGCCAAGCTCGGCGACCGCGCGAAGATTGTGTTCTCCGAGGGCGTGAAGATCACCGACAGCGACGATTGGTGGGGCGACGAGGTCAAGCTCGCCGATCCTGCCGCGAACGAGAAGCGCATCGCGGAAGCGGTAGAAGTCGCGCGCCATGCCGACAAGGTTCTGCTCGTACTTGGCGATACCGAGCAGACGAGCCGTGAAGGCTGGGCCGACACGCATCTGGGCGACCGCGACCAGCTCACGCTGCCGGGACAGCAGGACGAACTCGCCAACGCGATCTTCGCGCTCGGCAAGCCGACTATCGTCGTTCTATTGAACGGCCGTCCACCGGCAGTCGTGAACATTGCGGAGAAGGCCAATGCACTGATCGAGGGCTGGTATCTCGGCCAGGAAGGCGGCACGGCGATGGCCCACCTCCTGTTCGGCGACGCCAATCCGGGCGGCCATCTGCCGGTCACGCTCGCGCGTTCGGTGGGCCAACTTCCGATGTTCTACAATTACAAGCCCAGCGCGCATCGCGGCTATCTGTTCGACACGACCGCGCCGCTGTTTCCGTTCGGTTTCGGCCTGAGCTACACGAGCTTCGATATTTCGGCGCCGAAGCTTTCCGCACCGAGCATCAAGCCGGACGGTTCGGTCGATGTCTCAGTCGATGTGAAGAACACCGGTTCACGCGCGGGCGACGAGGTCGTGCAGCTCTACATCCACGACCGCGTCAGTTCGGTGACGCGCCCGATCAAGGAGCTGAAGGGTTTTCAGCGGGTGACGTTGCAGCCGGGCGAGGCACGCACCGTCGTCTTCCATCTCGACCACCGCTCACTGTGGTTCTGGAACGCGCAGATGAAGCGTGTGGTCGAGCCGGGCGATTTCGACATCATGTCCGGCGCGAACTCAGCCGACCTCAAAACGGCCGTGCTGCACGTCGAGGGCTAGGGTCCTCGCAAATCAGTTCGCGGTTGTCAGCTTGCATGTGGCGCCGATTTTCGAGGCTTCGGCACAGGTCATGGACTGGAACGGGTTCGTATTGCTCCCGAGCGGGATCAGCGCGATGAGTCCCTTTGGCTGTTCCGGACATTTGAACTCCACGACGTGACGCTGGCTCTTGTTCTGTTTGCCGATCAGGCGGATGTCGTCGTTGCCGGACGGTGTGCACGCGATGCCGTGCTGTGTGAGAGCTGCCTTGAAGGCTTCGCGTGTGGGCGCTGGTTCGCCTGTAGGAGCGGCGGCTGCGCTGGCAGCCGCACTTTTGGTTAGAACGCAGGGTTTGCCCTGTGCAGCGGCGTCCGAGCAACTCACGACTCGTGTTGCCGTGTCGGAGCCGGGCAGGGCGGTGCCCAGAAGATATCCCTTTCCATCACCGCAGCCGACTTCGGTAAACTCGGTGGTCGTGTTCTGACCGTACCACTGGAGCGTTGCGACGTTGCAGCTTGTGCCCGCATGCGCCATTGCCGCGGTCGCCATCGCGTTCAGATCGTGATTGGCCGGCAGCACGCACGCCTGATCGAATTTCTCGCCTTTCGCCGCGGCCGCAGCGCGCTGGCCTTCAATCGCAAAACAAGAAAAGCCGACGGCCGGATCGGGATCCTGCGCCACGACAAAAAAGCCTTCCCCCTGTCCGCAGGCGATTTCGTAGGTGCGCGCGGTGATTTTGGCGCCGCTCTTGCCGGTGATTTTGTTCTCGCTCGCGATCTGCGCATCGCTGACATCGCAGGCGAGATGCAGGGACTTCGCCACCGCGCCGGCTTCCTGCAAGACCTGTTCTCTGGGTTCCTTCTTGGAGAGCGCGTTGCGCTTTTGCGAGACCGCTTCGCGGAAAGCCCGGTCAGCATCGCTCTGATCTTGAGCGCGCGAACTCGTTCCGGCGCCGGCGGGATTGTAATTGCTGGGGCCGCCGACCGATGGTCCACCCTGGGCCAGAACTGCCGATGTGTTGCACAGGGCCAACATCGCGACCGCACATATTGCGCCGGTGTGCTTCATATATGCCCCCTTTAGGCCGCGTGCTGGTACCGCAACCATTCCGCTGCCGACAAGCCTTGTCAATGCCGGCGTGACGGATCAGGGCTTCTTGGGTGCCGCGCTCACCAGCGTGAAATCGCCCAGCGCGCAGATCGATCCTGTCTCATGCACGCGGATCATCTGGGCGTTCGCGCAAATCTGGCTCGCGCGGATGACTTCGGTGAACGCATGTTCGAACTTCAGCTGAGGGCAGGTTGCCTTCAACGTGTTTTTCCAGACCTGACCGTTCCGCAGATGATAGATGATCGTGTTGTCGTCGGGGACGGATGTGGATTCAATATCCGTGCCGCTGATGCACACGTCGTGTCTGGCAGGCGCCGGCGTCTGCGCAAGTGCCGTGACCGGCACGACAAGGGATAGGATTGACAGGGCTTTCACAATCTTCATGTGAGCCTCCATGGGAATGCAGCGCCTCCGGGATCGAGCTTAGCACCGGCTGCGGCTCTGAAGTAGTCCGTTGGTGGATAGAGCCGTCGCTGATACGCTTTGCGGAGGCGATCCAACCAAGAACATGAACACGATCCGTCCCATACGCGAATGGCAGAACGTCGACCGCGCCCTGTTCCGAGGCGAAATCGCGCCGCTGGGCCGGCCCGCGGTGTTGAAAGGCTTCATTCGCGACTGGCCTTCGGTGCAGGAAGGACTGAAATCGCCGCAAGCCCTGTGGCACTACATCCGGCGGTTCGATTGCGGCCGATCGGTCCTCACGTCGCGGGGGGCCGCGTCCATGCAGGGCAGGTTTTTCTATCGCGACGACCTGCGCGGCCCGAATTTCGAGGACCGCCTGGAGCCGCTGTCGGCGGTGGCTGAATCATTGCTCGCGAGCTTGGCCAATGAAAAAGCGGCGCCGACCTACGTTCAGGCGGCAGCGTTGCCAGATTGCCTGCCTGGATTTGCCTCCGAAAACGGTCTCGATCTAGTCGACCGCAATGTCGTTCCGCGAATCTGGATCGGCAATAGAGTGCAGGTCGCCGCGCACTACGATCTCGGTCAAAATATCGCTTGCGTGGTTTGCGGCAGGCGGCGCTTTACGCTCTTTCCACCGGATCAGATTTCCAATCTCTATATCGGCCCGTTCGATTTCACCCCGACCGGGGCGCCGATCAGCATGGTGTCGCTGGAGGAGCCGGATTTCGAGCGGTATCCACGCTTTTCCAAAGCCCTTGCCGCGGCCGAAATTGCCGAACTGGAACCGGGCGACGCCCTCTACATCCCCTATTTGTGGTGGCACAACGTCAAATCGCTCGAATCCTTCAACGTGCTCGTAAATTATTGGTGGAACGACGCCCAGCCCGCAGTGTCGCCCCATCATGCGCTTCTGATGGCTTCTCTGGCTTTGCGTGGGCTGCCGGACGATCAGCGGGCCGCGTGGCGCGCGTTTTTCGATCACTATATTTTCCGGACCGACGGCGATCCGTTGTCGCATATTCCGCCCGAGCATCACGGTTCGGTGGGTGATCTGACACCCGAGAAAATCTTTAAACTGAAGATGCTGCTTTCGAACGCGCTCAGATCCTGATGCGCCGTCATGCCAGAGCTTACGATAGCTGCTCGGCAGTTCGGGATGCGCGGTAGGCAAAGTCTTCCGATGCGCAGTTCTCGGCGATGAAGACGCGATGGCTCGGCATGACCGCAACCGAGCTTTCGAGCGTGGCGCGCATGCTGGCGAGGCGCTTGCGGATTTCCTCCTCGCTCATCGCATCGACGACGGCATCATAGCCGCGCGGAAGGGATTTCTGCCCGATCATCACGGCCGACAGGCTGACGGTGTCGAACAACTCGTCGGCTTCGCGGAACAGGCGGCCATTGGCTTCGAACAGATCCAGCTTCTGCTGCAACGTTTCGGGCACGGTCATCGTCCGGACATGGTCCCAGAACGGTGTGTCGTCCCGGTCGGTCGCGTGATAGTGCAGGATGATGAAATCGCGGATGCGCTCGTATTCGTTTGCCAGTGTCCGGTTGTAGCGCTCGATATCGGCGCTCTCGAAATTGCGGTTGGGAAACAGCGACATCAGCTTGGAGATGCCGCTCTGGACGAGATGAATGCTCGTGGATTCGAGCGGTTCTATGAACCCCGACGAAAGGCCGATGGCGAGGCAGTTCTTGATCCAGCATTTCGTCCGGCGCCCGGCAGTGAATTTGAGAATGCGCGGCTCCGCGAGTGCCGTTCCCTCGATATTGGCAAGAAGCGTGGCGCGCGCCTCTTCGTCGCTGATGTGGTTGCTGGAATAGACATAGCCATTGCCGTGCCGGTTCTGCGTGGGGATGCGCCATTGCCAGCCGGCGGCATGGGCCGTCGCGCGCGTGAAAGACGGCAGCGATTGCGCCTGGCTGGGCACCACAATCGCGCGGTCGCAGGGAAGCCAATGGCTCCAGTCGATGTAACCGGCTTTCAGCGTCTGCTCGATCAGCAATCCGCGGAAGCCGGAACAGTCGATGAAGAAATCGGCTTCGATGCGCTCCCCGCTCGCGAGCGTCAGCGATTTGATGAACCCGTCTTCGGCGCGGAGGTTGACATCGACGACTTTGCCTTCGCGGCGCACGACGCCGCGAGCCTGTGAATAGAGACGAAGATACTTGGCATAGTGCCCGGCATCGAACTGGAAGGCGTAGTCGATCTTGCCGAGCGGCGAATTCGCCGAACCGTTGCCGCGCATGAACTTTTCCTGCTGGGCCGCAAGATTGTTCAGCGAGTAATCGCCAAATGCGTGCGGCTCGCCACGCTGACGCATCTTCAGCCAGTAGGAATGAAACTGGACCCCGCCCATATCCCGCCCGAACGTACCGAAGGGGTGTAAATAGGAATGTCCAATCTTTTTCCAGTCGGTGAACTCGATGCCGAGCTTGAACGTCGCGCGGGTCTTGCGCATGAATTCGTTCTCGTCCAGCGCCAGCATGCGGTTGAAGGTGGTGATCTGCGGGATCGTCGACTCGCCGACGCCGACCGTTCCGATTTCTTCCGACTCGATCAGTGTGATCGGGGCGTAATCGGTGGTCAGAATCTTGGAGAGTGCGGCCGCAGTCATCCAGCCGGCTGTGCCGCCGCCCAGAATGACGATGCTGCGAATCCGGTTATCGGACATGACTGGCCCCTGAAGCCCGGTTGTGTGCGGTGCGCATGGCGTCGCAGTGTTGCGCGATGAACGCGCCGTGCGGCGGCATCGCCTCGGCTGTCCTTCGGATGAGCGATTTGAGCCTCGCGAGATTGCTGCGAACGGCCTGTTCGTTCAACGAGTCGACCAGCGGATCATAGGATTGGGGGCGTATGTTCTGGCCCAGCAGAACGGACACCCAGTCGACCTCGCTGAAGAGTTCGTCTTCGAAACGGAAGAACCGCCCGCCGGCGCGAAACAATTCGATCTTGGCTGAGAGCGTGTCGGGAATGCTCATCGTCCGGCACTGGTTCCAGAATTCCGAATCGGCGCGCTCGGTGGCTTTGTAGTGCAGGATGATGAAATCGCGGATCTGTTCGAGCTGGATCGCGGAGAGCCGGTTGTATTCCGCGGTCTGAACCGGATTGAAGCTGCAGTCGGGGAACAGGGCGAGCAGTTTGGAAATCCCCGCCTGGACGAGATGGATGCTGGTCGATTCCAGCGGCTCGATGAATCCGCTGGCAAGCCCAAGCGCGACGCAGTTCTTGTTCCATTGCAGACGGCGCCGGCCGGTCGTGAAGCTGAGCTTGCGCGGTTCCGCAAGCGCCTTGCCGTCGAGATTGGCCAGCAGGGTGCGCACGGCTTCGTCATCGCCGATGTGCTTGCTCGAATAGACGTAGCCGTTGCCGATGCGGTGCTGAAGCGGGATGCGCCATTGCCAGCCGGCTCTTCGCGCGGTTGAGCGCGTGAACGGCTCGGGGTCGTTTGTCCGCGCACAAGGGACGGCGATGGCGCGGTCGCAGGGCAGCCAGTGCGTCCAGTCCTCGTAACCGGTCTTCAACGCCTGCTCGATGAGAAGACCGCGGAAGCCCGAGCAGTCGATGAAGAACTCGCCATCGATCCGCGCGCCGTCCGCCATCGTGACCGCTTCGATAAAGCCATCTTCGCCGCGCAGGATGGTGTCAACGATCTTGCCCTCGCGCCGTATCACGCCGCGTCCTTCGGCATAGCACCGGAGATAGCGCGCGTAGAGAGATGCATCGAAGTGATAGGCGTATTTGAGGCTGGAGAGGACCGTCGATGGGTCTGGGCTTGGGCGCGTGAAGCGGCCGAGCTTTGCAGCAACGGTGCAGAGATTGAACTCCGCGATGTCCTGCTCTTCGCCCAGCAGATGATGTTTGAGCCAGAACTGGTGGAATTTGACCGCTTCCATGTCGACGCCGAAGCTTCCGAACGGGTGGAAGTAGCGGTGGCCGACGCGCGTCCAGTCAACGAATTCGATCGCGAGCTTGAACGTGCCTTGGGTGTGGCGAAGGAAATCTTCCTCGTCGATGCCGAGGAGCTGGTTGAAGGCGAGGATTGGCGGGATGGTCGCTTCTCCGACGCCTACGATCCCGATCTCTTCAGATTCGATGAGCGTGATCGCCGTGAACCCGTTTCGAACGAGGCGCGATAGCGCAGCGGCGCACATCCAGCCGGCGGTACCCCCGCCGACGATCACGACGCTGCGGATCTGGCGGTCGTTCATCGTGCGAGTCCATTGTGCGACGGAGTGGCGGCGCAATATTTCCGGATGAAGTCGGTATGCGTTGGCATGGAATCCGCGCCCTGCCGCACTGTCGAGCGAATGCGCTGGAGCTGCGTCTTCAACTGCTCGGCATCGAAATTGTCGGCGAGCGGGTCGTAGCGGCGGGGCATGATGTCCTGACCGAGGAACACCGAAGTCCAGCTATCCTCGGAGAATGTTTCCTCGTCATAGAGCACGACACGGCCGCGGCTCTCGAACTGTGTGATCTTGCGGGCCAATGTGTCGGGCACCGGCATGCCCCGGCAATAGTTCCAGAACGGCGAGTCGCTGCGCGCGGTGGCGTGATAGTGCAGGATGAGGAAATCCCTGATGCGGTCCAGTTCGCTCGCCATCAGGCGATTGTACTCCTCGCGCTCGCCATGGGCGAAGCTGGCATCGGGAAAAAGCGCGAGCAGTCTGGTTACACCGATCTGCGCGATATGAACACTGAGGTTTTCGAGCGGCTCCAGCGTCGCCGCTGCGGCGCCGAGTGCGATGACATTGCCGCTCCATATGTTCTTCCGGCGGCCATTCGTAAATTTCCGGGATATCGGTTCGCCTGAAGTGTCGTTGCCGATGGCGCTTGAGAACAACGAAAGCGCGTCGTCATCGCTCATGAACCTGCTGGCATAGACAAATCCATGGCCGACCCGGTTTTGCAGCGGAATACGCCACCGCCATCCGGCTTCGTGCGCGACTGACTCGCTGCAAGGAAGCGAAGTATCGCCACCAGCCCTGGATAGCGCGATGGCTCGGTCACAGGGGAGCCATGTGTTCCAGTCTTCGAGTTCGGCATCGTCGCCGATGATCTGCGCTTTCGCTCCGGTGCAATCCAGGAACAGGCCTGCTTCGATTCGCCTGCCGTCCCCAAGCACAATGGCCTCGACCAGCCCGCTGTTGCTGTTGCGTGTTACGCCTGCGATTTCGACCTGTTCGGACTTTACACCTTGCTTGTGCGCGTATTCGCGCAGATAGGCGGCGTAGAGCGATGCATCGATATGATATGCGTGTTCGAGGGTCGACAGGATTGAGCGCTTGTCGGCGGAGAGCCGCGTGAATTTTCCCATCTGGGCCGCAATTGCGCACAGATTGAAATCGGAATAGCGCGCGGACAGGCCCGACTGGCGAAGCTTCAACCAAGAATGACGAAACGCGATGGAGTTGAGGTTGGCGCCTGTTTCACCGAGCGGATGAAGATATTCGCTGCCGATACAGCTCCAGTTGCTGAATCTGGTGGCGAGGTGAAACGTGCCGTTGGTCCTGGCGAGCAGGTCGTTCTCGTCTATGCCAAGGAGCGTGTGAAGGCCGGTGAGCGGCGGCAGGGTCGCAAATTCGCGCTGCTCTGCCTCGCCGGTTTCGATCACGACGATCTCGCGGCTTCCGCGCAGGACACGGGCCAACAGCGAAGCGGCGAGCCAGCCCGTCACACCGCCGCCGGCGATTGCGATACGTTCGATCTGCCCTTGCGGCACGCCCGGCGATGTCATTGCGTTGCGGTGGCCGCTATGTGCCTTGCCAGCCAGGCATCATGCATCGGCATCATTTCCGCTGCGCGTCGAACGGTTTCCTTCGTGCTTCGCACATAGCGGCGTATCTCATCGGTGTCGAGCGTTTCGACAAGCGGGTCATGGTGTCCGGGGACGACACCCTGGCCCAGATAGACCGCCTGCCAGCTGCGATCGAGGAACATGCCGTCCTTGTATTTGACGACATAACCGCGATCGCGGAACAGCTTCATCTTGTATTCCAACGATTCCGGAATCGACATGGTGCGGACATAGTTCCACAGCGGCGTGTCGTCGCGCTCCGTCGCGCGATAGTGCAGGATCAGGAAATCGCGCACGCGCTCATATTCGAAATCCATGACGCGGTTGAATTCGTCGATGTCGTCCGGCGAAAAGCCCTTGTCCGGAAACAGTTCGATCAAGGTCGTGATCGCGGCTTGGACCAGATAGATGCTGGTGGATTCGAGCGGTTCCAGAAACCCACCCGCAAGCCCCATGGCGACGCAATTCTTTGCCCAGGCTTTTTTCCGCTTTCCGGTCGTGAAGCGCAGGAAGCGCGGCTCTGCAAGAATGCGGCCCTCGAGATTGCTTGTAAGTGTCGCCGCGGCGTCCTCATCGCTCACAAAGCGGCTGCAATAGACGTAGCCATTTCCGACGCGATGCTGAAGCGGAATGCGCCACTGCCATCCGGCGTCGTGTGCTGTGGAGCGTGTGTACGGCACAGATGTCTCGACCGTCTCGCACGGCGCTGCCACCGCGCGGTCGCAAGGCAGCCAGTGCGTCCAATCTTCATAGCCGGCTTTGAGCGCCTGTTCGATCAGAAGCCCGCGAAAGCCGGAGCAGTCGATGAACAGATCCGCGGCAATCCGCTCACCGCTTTCCAGGGTCAGGGACTCCACGAATCCGTCTTCAGCACGCAGGCTCACATCCACGATCTTACCTTCGGTCCGCACAACACCGCGCCTCTCGGCATAGGCGCGCAGATAGGGCGCATAGAGCGTCGCGTCGAAATGATAGGCGTAGCCGAAAGTGGACATGACGGAATTGTCGGGCACCGGGGGCGAGAACCGTCCAAGCTTTGAGGCGACTACGGGGAGCGAGCAGTCGAATATCCCATTTTCCTGCTCTTCGCCGAGCGCGCGCAATTTGAGCCAATAGTGGTGGAAGTCCACGCCATTCAGCCGGCGGCCGAACTCTCCGAACGGATGTATGTAGCTGTCGCCGATCCTCGCCCAATTGCGGAATTCGATTCCAAGTTTGAACGTCGCATGCGTCTTGCGCATGAAATCGGCTTCGTCGATCCCGAGCGTCGCGTTGAAATAGCGAATGTGCGGGACGGTCGCTTCGCCGACGCCGACGATCCCGATCTCGGCCGATTCCACCACGCGAATTTTGCATTGCTTCTGCAGCTTGCAGGCGAGGCCCGCCGCCGCCATCCAGCCGGCCGTACCGCCGCCAACAATGATAACGCTAGCAAGACGGGGGCCGGTCATGTCGACAGACTTCATACGATTCGCAGCCTTTTCACGGCTTGAGCCGCGCCGAAACTAACCTTCTCGACCATCGCACAGCAATCGGTGGTGAACGCTGGTTCAAATACAAGGACGAAGCGCCGAAAAAGATATCCGTTGTAGAACATATGCTTATTGTGAACCTCACGGTCCGTGAGGTCCCAGCATGTATCCAATCCGGCTCTCCAACTGTGGCCGGTTTAATACACCGGATCGGTATTTAACCAGCGGCGCTTTTTGAAAGCTGGCCGACCCGGAAGGACTATGATACCGCTAGTCAGGTCGTGATAGCGCTATCACGACAAGGGATGGGACTTGTCACGGCAAGTTTTGGGGGAGGCGCAGATTTCTTTCGGTTTTCACACACGCGTAACGGCGTCGGCGGCAGCGATTATCGCGATCGGTGAGCGCTGTCTTCAGGAGAAAAGCAGTCACTGAACTGGGCGCGAGAACGAACACGTTCCGCACTCGAAAATACGAAACATACGGGAGGGCACACCGTGACGAAGTTTCAAAACATCCTGCTGGGTGGTGTTTCCATCATAGCAATGGGCGCATTCTCTGCGCCGGTCTTGGCGCAGACCGCGAACGCCGCGAAAACGGCAAGCAGCGCCGACATCGAAACCGTCGTTGTGACGGGTATCCGGGCGAGCTTGCAGTCGGCCCAAGGCCTGAAACGCGGCGCGGATATCATTCAGGACTCCATTTCCTCTGAAGATATTGGAGCGCTTCCAGATCGAAGCGTTACGGAAGCTCTGCAACGTATTCCCGGTGTGACGATCAGCTATTTCGCTGCCGCCTACGATCCGGACCACTTCTCCGCCCAGGGCAGTGGCGTGATCATCCGAGGGTTGAGCGATACGCAAAGCCTGTTCAACAGTCGCGAGACGTTTACCGCCAACAATGGCCGCATCATCAGCTTCGCCGATGTGCCTTCGGAGTTGATGTCCGGTGTCGACGTATTCAAGAGCCCCTCGGCCGACATGATCGAAGGTGGCATCGGTGGTACCGTCAACCTGCGCACCCGGTTGCCGTTCGATCAGGAAGGCCGTCTCGCCGCGATATCGCTCGATGGAACGTGGGGCGATAAAGCCAACAAATGGACGCTCAACGGCTCAGGCTTGTTCTCGGACCGGTGGAGCGTGCCCGGAGGTGAGTTCGGCGTGCTTCTGGATGGGAGCAGGTCAGAACTTTATACCCAGTCCGATGGTTCTCAACTCGCGGCTTGGGGTCCGGGAACCGCCGCATCCGGCGCGCCGGGCTGTCCCAAGGCGACCTGCTATGTCCCCCTCGGCGCCGACGCCCGCGTCCAGTTCTACGACCATGCGCGCACGGGCGTTTCGGCGGCCGGCCAATGGAAAAGCAACGACGACAGCCTCCTCGCCACGATCCAGTTCATCCGGTCCGAGTCGCGCGAGAACTGGAATGAAAACTCGCTCGACGTCGCGGCGGACGTGGTCGCCGGTAGCAACCCGCCCGTGCCGCCGAATACAAATCGTATTTCGCCCGTCCCGAATACGACGTGGGATTATGACAGTGACGGCTTGTTCGACGGTGGCATGATCACGCAAACGCAGCCAAATTACGGCTATTGGCGTTCGGCGGATCCGACCGCTCCAGGGTTTGGTCTGCAGGCCCAGGCGATCACTCGCGGTGTCATCGAGAAATTTCTCACCAACGATCTCTCGGGACATGTGAGATGGACGCCGACAGAGAAGCTGTCCGTCGATTTCGATGTGCAGCACACATGGGCGTCGACGGATAATCTCGACGCGTCCACGTGGATGGCCACCTACGTAACTCCCAGTATCAAGCAGCGCGGCGGAAGCTGGGATAACATTCCCGACATCCAATTCCTGCCGCCGACAAATGACGCTGCGGAGGATCCCAAGGCCTGGTTCCAGGATCCGGGCAATTATTTCTGGCGCTCGGCGATGGATCACATCGAGCACAGCTCCGGACATGAGAATGCGTTCGAAGTCGACTCGGAATACATGCTCGATACGAGCTGGCTCGATTCGCTCAAGGTTGGCGCGCGCTATGCCGATCGCGATCAGGAGGTTCGATACACCACCTACAACTGGGGTGTGTTGAGTGAGTTATGGAATGGCAGCACGGGGCCAGTTTGGCTGGGCCAGAATTCCTATAGCGCGAACTGCGCCGATTTCTCCACGCCGCCGGGCAACCCCGGTTGTGGCAACAACTATTCGGGCAATGTGGTTCCGGGCCAGCGCAATCCCAATCTGATCTACGGTGCCAACCTTGCGTCGCCGTTCGATTACGGCAATTTCCAGAATGGCAGTGTGCCAAATCCATTCCAGGGGCTGTTCTATGCGGCCAATCCGGCCAAGAACTACGCTCAATATGTCCAGCAGATGGAAACCATCAACCATATCTGGGCGCCGGGCAATGCCGGCATCCCATGCCGCCTGCATGGCTACACCGGAACCGGCGGCGGAGGCTGGATGTCGCTTGGTCACACATGCGACCCGATTTCTCCAGGGAGTCCGTTCGAGCCGCAGGACGTGAATCCGACCCAGGACAAGCGCACGGCACTGTACGGGATGCTGAAATTCGGCTCGCAGCAATGGATCAGCGGCAACATCGGTGTACGCTGGGTTCACACCGATGCACAGTCGCAGGGTCAACTTCTCTTCCCAACAAGCCTTGGTGCCACGCTCCTGGGAGACACGCCCGAGCCGGTTTGCCTTGGCCTGCCAAACGACCCGGCGATTTGCTCCTTGGAAAAGACGGATCCAGCTCTTGTCGACAAGATGATCCAGTTCTGCGCACCGGTTGTCGTCGGCACGGATCCGACGACCAATCTGCCGATCTGGGCTTGTCAGGGTGGGACCCAGCCGCTTGCCGCGAGCCATTCATTCAATGAAGTGCTGCCGAGCCTTAATGCCAAAGTCCGTCTTGACGATGACATGTTCCTGCGGCTGGGCATATCGCAATCCATCAGCTATCCGGACATGGGCCTGTTGCGCGACTATCAGGGCGTCTCCCTCGCCACCGCACCGAACGAAGACATTCAGTGGGTCACTGCGGCTGGATCGACGGGCAATCCGTATCTGAAGCCGGTGAAGGCAGAGAACTTCGACCTGTCATACGAATGGTATTTCGCCGATGTCGGTTCGTTCACCGTGGCGGCTTTCTACAAGAACCTCCACGGCGTCATCACCAGTGCGCTCACCCAACAAGACCTGACCAACAACGGCGTGACGATGCCGGTATTTGCGTTGCGTCCGGCAAACGCGGCTTCGACCGGCCATGTCGATGGCCTCGAGTTCGCCTACAACCAGTTCATGACTTTCCTCCCGGATCCGTTCGACGGTCTGGGCATCAACTTGACTTACACCTTCGCTGAAAGCGGAGGCGTGGCGCCATTGAACCTGAATGCCGGCAGTCTCGCCCCGGGATCGACACCGGGCAGTGGCTGCACCGGCCCCTGCATCCCTGGCCTCGACTATTCGAAGCTGCCGCTGGAACAGATATCCAAGCATAGCGTCAACGTGGAAGGCATATACGAGAAGGGGCCGATTTCGCTGCGGCTTGCATGGAACTGGCGCTCACGCTTCCTGCTGACGACCCGGGACGTGATCTATCCGTTCGCGCCGATGTTCAACGACCCCACCAGCACGCTCGATGGATCGTTCTTCTATTCATTCACCGACCATGTGAAGCTTGGTGTCGAGGGGCAGAACCTGTTGAACGAAGTCACGCGCACCAGCCAGGTTATCAATGCAGATGTGGAAACGGCGCCCCGCTCATGGTTCACCACCGACCGGCGCATATCTGTGGTGTTGAGAGCAAATTACTAGCGCGTTTTGGCAGCGCCGCCCGATTCGGATCGGGCGGCGTTTGCGCGCTGTCATTGTCCGGCAATTGTGCGCGTGAGCGCGCGCAGGAGCGTGGCTTTGAGGTGGCGCGCGCGATCGGGCGTCATCGGTCCCAGACCGCCGCGATTCTCGGGCGGAAGGTGGCCGAGCGGTTCTCCGTGGCTCTTGAAGACGTGATAATCGAACATCGTGCGCCAGGTGGCGCGCTGATTTTCCGGCATCTCGCGTAGCGCCAGAATCGCGTGCAACAGGCAGTCATAAGGCGACGCCAGCGGCACGCGCGCGTCGTTCCACCAATAGTTCACCAGCACATTGAAGGGCGTCAGCGAGCGAACGTGGTGCCACCAGGAATAGGGGATGAAGATCGCATCGCCCGGCCCCAGTTCGGCTGTCTCGGCAGCGGCCATGGCCTCAGCGAACCGCGGATAGCGGTTCAGATCGGGCTTCTCGGGGTCCACAAGGCTGACGGGCGCGCCGCCCGGCGTGAATTCCAGCGGGCCCATGTACATGTTCGCCAGCTGATCGGGCGGGAAGAGTGTGAACCGCCTGCGGCCAGCCACGACGCAGGCGATGTTGTCCGACAGATCGTAATGGGTGGTGACAGTCACCGCGTTACCGATCCAGATGCGTGGGACAATTGCGGGGTTCACCAGCTCCAGCGCATGGCGGCGACCGAATTCGGGCATGAATTCCGGCACCGGTGTCGATTGTACATAGATTGCGGGCGGATCGAGATCACCGAGGAGCGCGAGCATGCGCTCGATCGCGGCACCGATCTGCTCCGGCCGCCGCTCGAAATTGAAGCTGCGCAGATCATCGCGATAGAAAAAGCGGCCGCCGATGGCGGCGTCAGCCACATAGGTTTCGACGGTCCGGCCGAGGTCGCATTCCTTGAGCAGGTCGGCCAGCGCGCGGGGTGATTTCAGTCCCGCCTGCACCGCGGGCCAGTCGCGGATGACGCCGCGCAGGATGGCGGGCTTGCTGCGGGGAAATATTTCGCTTCGAAACAACGCCGCATCGACGTTGTGCCATTCGGCAGTCCTGGAGAAATCCTGGCTCATGATCGTGCCAAGACTTAAACGAATCCGGCTGCGTTTCAACGAAGCAAGATGGCTTGCGGAAACAGCTCTAGGCCTCCGCCAGAAAATCGGCAGCGAGCTTGCAGGCGCGCGGCGATTCGTCGAGCAGCAGATGACCGGCTTCCTCGATCATCCTCACCCTCGAACCGGGGATCGCGTTCCCCCAATGTGCAGCCAGGCCCGGCAGAAGGACACGGTCCTTCCCGCCCCAGAGAATAAGTGCCGGCGCGGCGAGGCGCGGAAGGCGGCGGCGAAGCTTACGGTCGGCGGCTTCGCTGTCGGCCAGAACCTTCGCTGTTGAGGTCCGCTCGCGTGCGCGCTCGGCCATGAACGCTTCGTCCGCGTCGGGCGGCCAGAAGCGCGTGATGAAATCCGGATCGGCGACGAGAAGCTTCGGGATATCCCGCGGATCCATGGCTGGGTAGTTGGGCGGCGGACAGTCCGCCGCGAGCAATCCGGCCGGCGCCGAAAGCACCAGCCTGTTCACCATGCTGCCGTGCGTGAGCGCGAACTCGGCAGCGAGCCGGCCGCCCATGGAAGCGCCGGCGAGGCCAAACCGTGCCAGACCCAGTGATTCGAACAGCGCCGTGTAGTGCATGACATAGTCGGCAATCGACCCGATGTCGGGATCGTCGGCGCTCTCACCAAAGCCGGGATGATGGGGCACGATGACCCGGAACCGGTCCAGCCATGCGCGGGCCCATTCGAAGCCGTGGAACGTGCCGCCGCCGTGGAAATAGACGACGGCCGGCCCATTGCCCGCGCTGTAGACGACGCTGCGGATGCCATCGACGACGTATTCGTCGCGTGTGAAACCGTCGGTGCTGTAGCCGCGCATGATTGTCCTCACACCGGCATCGGATGGCCGAAGATCAGTTTGCTTAAGGAGGTGGCCGTGACCGAATTGTCCACCCGCGCGGCGTTGGTGCGGAAACCGTTGCGGTCTTCCTCGCGCTTCATCGGATCTTTCTCCGACATGGTTCGCTTGAAGTTTGTGGCAAGCGGCGAAGTCACTTCATGGAATACGCGCTTGCGTTCCGCGGCATAGAAGTCGAGCACGGCTTCCGGCGCGCGGCTCTCGATGACGGCCGCCATCACCGCGATCAGGCAGTCGGCATCGATGACCCCAGTGGTGAGCCCTAGCCCGCCGCAAGGGTTGCAGGCATGCGCCGCATCACCGGCCAATAGCGCACGTCCGACGCGGAAGGACGGCGCGCAACGTTCCTGAACGCGATAGGGCGACCAAGCCACGATGCGATAAGGCTCGTTGCCCGGAAAGATCGCGGCATAGTGCTCCGGAATGCGCGCATAGACGTCATCTTCGGCGAGGGTCGCATCTTCGCCATAGGTGACGCGCCAGAGATTTTCGCGGCCGAGCCGTGCGACCACCGCCCAGTTGACCGGATCGGCGATCATATTGGCGAGTTCGAAATCGTATTTCCCGAAATCGTATTCGACATTGGTGGCGACAAATCGGTCCGGCCAGGTGTGCCCCTCGAACGGCAGGCCGAGAAGCTGGCGCACCGAACTCCGCGCGCCATCGGTGCCGATCACCCAATCGGCGCGAAGTTCGCGCGCGCCGTTTGGCATTTCGACGCCCAAGGTCACGCCGTTCTTGTCCTGCGAAAGGCTTGTGACTTTGTGACTCCACAACACCTGCGCGTTGGGCAGGCGCGCGAGATGTTGCGACACGAGACCCGCCAGAATGTGCTGACCGAAATGCAGATTGTGGTCGTATTTGCTTCCCGGTGGCAGCGTGTTGCGCAGGTCGGAGCGGATGATCTCGCCGCTGTCGAGAAAGCGCATCGAAAAGCCCGTGCTCGGAAGCCCGATGGCTTCGGCATCTTCTAGGAGACCAAGCCGGTCGATGATCTCGAGCGTTGTCGGAAAATAGATCGCTGCGCGAGGCGAGTTGTTGATGCCGCTTTCCGCTTCCAAAAGCGTGACACGGATCCCTCTGCGCGCAAGGCCGAGTGCCGTGAGAAACCCGACCGGCCCGGCGCCTACCACAATGACATCGACGAGGTCTTCCACAGACACCTCCGTGTTCAGCGCTTTTTTCGCGTGAGATAGGCGGCGATCGCCTTCAGCTCGCCATCGCTGATCTCGGTCTTGCGCGCGGCGGGCATGACACTGATGCCATGGCGCACGGTCGCGATCACGAACGCAGCATTGAGGTCCGTGCGCTGATCCAGCCGTGCCGGAACGTCGCCTTTGTATTTGACCTGCAGCGCGTCCGTTCCCGGACGGTCCGGCCCGTCTCCATGACACTCCCAGCAATAGCGGTGAAAGACCTGCTTGCCACCGCTGCCCGTAACCGGCACGCGTGACCATCCGGCACCTTCCGAGCCGCGCTGCGGTGAGGAGTCCGCTGTCGCCGCCGATGTCGCCATCAGTACAGCCAGCAGCGACACGGTAAGTCCGTGCGTCACGGCTTCTTCTCCCGCAGATGTTGGGGCCAGACGCCATAACGCCCGGCGGAGATGATGCCGTTGGGATCGATGGCGTCCTTGACGGTTTCGTGGAAGCGCCGTAGCGCGTGATTGTTGAAGCTGTAGGTGGCCATCACATCGTCCTGGAACGCCGGCGCCGTGCGGTATTCGCCATAGCCGTGATCGGCGAGGATCTTCACCATCTCGCGGAACGCGGCGCGCGTGCGCTTGTTGCGTTCGGGATCATGCGTGACCGCCATCATGATCAGGATCACGAAGGTCCTGGCCCAACATCCGATCGGCGGCGTCAGCACCGTGACCGGCAGCTCCAGACGTGTGACGGTCTTCTGGATCAGTTCATAGGCCGCGGTGATACCTTCGCCGGTCCGGGGAACGATCGGCGAGCAGGTGATGTGGCCTTCCGTCGGATCGGAGTGCTCGCTGCGGGCGCCGATGGAAAAAATCGACAGGGCCGGAATGCCGAACGGCGACTTGCTCAGCATGCCTTTCAATTCGTCGGGTTTGGGCGGCATGGCGATCACCTCGCCACCGGTGAAGGTGACGCCGGCGATCGCGGAGGCTTTGCGCTTGGTATATTCCCACTGCGCCTTCACCACCTCGGGTCCGCCGTAGTACGAGACCGTCACGGTCCAGTAGGGGATGTCGTTCGCGGCGGCGTAGGCTTCCTGATCGGCGACGGCGGCATCGGCGGGCGGCATGCCGGGCGGCTGCGGGAGGGGCAGGCCCATGGGCAGGAACGGACTCGCGAACACCGGCATGCCCTGCATCGCGACGGTGTTTTCGAGATAGTTGACGATGTCGACGAGCTTGTTGATGTCCGACTTCTTCGGCCCGCCGATGACGCCCGATACATAGGCTTCGGGCGCGGGGTAGAGCCAGAACCCCATCTTGGTGACGACGCCTAGGCTCGACTGCTTGAACAGTCCATCCACGAACGGGCCGTAGCCGTATTTGTTCTGCTGCCACGTCTTCGCATTCGGCATCGCGCCCATTCCGGTGCGCAGCACTTCCCCGTTCGGGAGCACCACTTCCATGCCGCAATGAGCGTCGAAATGATTCCTGTACCAGGAATGGGTATAGCCGCCGCCATAGTCGAGGGCGTTTCCGATCACGCTGCCCCAACCCGGATCGGGGCAGTCGATCCAGAGATCGAGACCCTTATCCTGGATATGCCTGTAAAGGTCGAAATAGGTGACGCCCGGTTCGACCAGCACACAGGAATTGCGTTCGTCGATCTCGATGATGCGGTTCATGCGCTTCAGATCGAGAACGACGCTGCCTGAGAGCACGGGCGCGGCACCTCCGTAGCCCAGATTCTTGCCGGTGGAGATCGGATAGATGGGGATGTGCTTTTCGTTGGCAATCCGCATCACGGCCTGGACTTCTTCGTCGCTGAACGGGGCGACGGCAGCTGATGCGATCCGCTCGTCAGGTTCGTTCCACAGGATGGAATAGGCGTCGCGATAGGGCTCCAGATCTTCGTCAGAGGTGAACACCCAATCCTTGCCCACCACTGCAGCGAAGCGCGCGAGCGCGCCGGCAAAATCGGAAGCGCTGATGCCGGGCGGCGTTCTCATGCGAGATCCCCGTATGCACGCTTCGGCACGATCATCCAACTCACAAGCAACGGCCATTGTTCGCTGACCGATGATGAATGGTTGTAGTGTTTCGAGGTCGTCTGCCTCACAACGCGCGAGGCCATGGCCATGCGTGCTGCTTGCGTCGGCCAGTGCCGATCTGAAAACGTGTTGAGCGACTGTTCTGTGACGACGTCTTTTGGACCACGAATATCGTGCAGCAACCGCGCACCATCGCGGCGGTGACTGCCCTTGAACGCGACCCGCAAACCTCGGTCCATCGCCAGCCGCTCAAGACAGAAGAACGGGCCGTACTCAGTCAGACCCACGACTGAGATTTTTTCATCGCGCCAGCGTGTGTCGAGTTCCGCGTACCAGAGCTTGGTGATGTCGCTTTCGATCCACGCGATGCGTTCGCCGTTGGGCATCGCTTGCGCAAAATCGTGGCTCGCTGCGATGCGAGAGTCCGCAACGACGAGGATGTTCCTATCGGTGGTCGGGGCGCGCGCGCCGGTGATGTTGTGGCTCACGGCAATGGCGCCGGCGGCAGCTCCGCCTGCCATCATGACGTCACGTCTATCCCAAAGGCCTCGAGGGCTGTTCATGACGTCCCCGCTCATCGCTGCTCGAATTAGGTGAGCGAAGATGAGTTGTGTCAACGATGTCGGCTACGCCAGCGCCGATCCTGCGCTGTTCATCGAATTCTGTTGCGCAATTGGAAAGGCCGGTTTGAAATGGCTGCAGATAACAATGGAGCGTTGGATGATTGAACTGCATCACGTCGGCACGCCGAATGGCCACAAGGTCACGATCATGCTGGAGGAGACGGGGCTTCACTATCGCGCGATTCCGTACAACCTCATGAACGGCGATCACTTCACGCCGGAGTTCCGGAAGATCAACCCGAATAACAAGCTGCCGGCGATCGTCGATACCGAGCCCGCAGATGGCGGTGGCCCCTTCGCGTTGTTCGAGACCGGCGCGATCCTGATCTATCTCGCCGAAAAGTCCGGCAAGCTGATGCCGAAGGATTTCCGCAGGCGTCACTTCGCGCTGCAATGGCTGATGTGGCAGATGGCCAGCCTGGGTCCCATGCACGGCCAGGCGCATCACTTCATCCGCTACGCGCCGGACGGCCAGGTTTACGGCATCGACCGCTACGGCAAGGAGGCGCGGCGGTTGATGCATGTGCTCGAATACCGTCTGCGGGAGGCTGCCTATCTCGCCGAAGAATATTCGATCGCGGACATCGCCTGCTGGCCGTGGGTGCGCGCAACGCGGATGATTGACATTTCGCTGTCGGATTTTCCGGCGGTGGAGAAATGGTGGCTCACGATCAATGAAAGGCCCGCGATCCTCGCTGGCACGGGCAGCAAGGACCTCGCGACACCTGCCAGCTATGGCCAGAAGCGCGCGCAGCTTTCACCTGAACAGTGGTCCAACCTGTTCGGCGAGCGGATGCTGGCGGCTTCGGAGAACGGCTAGACGATATTGCAGGCGACGGAGCCCAACCCTTCCGCGGTATAGCGGTAGGGGATGGGGCCGTCGGGAAATTGGCCTTTGATGAGGTTGCCCGTCATGACGATCTCGCCGGCACGCAGCCGGTGGCCGTGTGTGGCGAGGTTGTCTGCCAGCCACGCCACCGAAGCGAAGGGATGACCGAGCGCTGCACTGCCGAGGCCCGAGGCGATTTCCGTGCTGCCGCTGGATAACACGGCACGCACATCGGCGAGTTCAGGCCACGCGCTCTGCCATTCGCCGAGTACGATGGCTTCGTGCCAGCCATTGTCCGCGATGAAGGAAAGACCATCGAGCGTCGCGTAATCGCAATTGCGGTTGTCGACGATCTCCATCGCCGGCGCGACCGCCTCGATTGCCGGAGCGATGTCATCTCCCGGCGCCACGCCACGCTTCAGCCGTACGGCAATCTCGATCTCGACGCCGAGACTGACAAAATCTCTGAGTGCCAGTGTAGTCGGACTCTGCAGCATGTTCTTGGCCGTGATGATGCCGGACACCGGCGCATCGAGGCCGCATTGTGCCTGCATCGCCTGTGAGGTGAGGCCAACCTTGTAGCCGACCATAGGAGCATTGCCGGTGCGCAGCGCCACGAACTCGCGCTGTGCGGCATAAGCCTGCGCCACCGTCGTGATCCCATACGCGGCCGCGAATGGCTCAAAGCGGCGGCGCGCGCGGTGATCCTCGACCAGTTTCTCCGCGACGTTCACGCCAGCGACTCCAGCAGCAATTCGAGCGCGGCCATCGCGAAGGCGCGCATGTTCGCGACGCGGTCGCTGTTACCCGTCTCAAGAGTTAGCGCTTTTTCGCTGGGGCCTGAGATGGCGATGCAGCTATGTCCCGCCGCGTCACCATAAGGATTGCCCGTCGGTCCCGCGGCGCCGGTTTCCGATAATCCCCAGGTCGCGGAGAAGTTCTCACGCGCCGTGCGTGCCAGCAGCAGCGCATAGGGTTCGCTTGCCGAGCGCATGCCAACGACCGCCTCGCGCCCGAGATGCATGAGCTGCACGCGCGCCTTCGCGGTGTAGATGACGCCGCCGCCGAGATAATAGGCCGACGCGCCGGGAACCGAGAGCAGGGCCGCAGAGATCAACCCGCCGCTCGACGATTCCGCAACGGCGATCGTTTCCTTGCGCGCCTTGAGCCGTTCGCCGATGCGTTCGGCAATTCCAAGCAGCTCCTCCATCAGGAAAGACCCGGCAATTTGTAGTCCGCGAACTGGGTGCGGATCGTTTTCTTGTCGATCTTCCCTGTGGCACCCAGCGGAATCTCCGCGATGCAGACGACATCGTCCGGCATCCACCATTTGGCGATCTTGCCATCAAGGAAGGCGAGCATCTCTTCGCGCGCGACGGCATCGACACCAGGCTTCGGTTGCAGGATCAGGAGCGGGCGTTCGTCCCATTTGGGATGCGCCGCGCCGATGACCGCGGCACAGGCCACGTCGGGATGGCCCATCGCGATGTTCTCGACATCGATGGAGCTGATCCATTCGCCGCCCGACTTGATCACATCCTTCGCGCGGTCGGTGATCTGCATGTAGCCGCGCTCGTCGATGGTGGAGATATCGCCGGTGTCGAAGAAGCCTTCCTCGTCCAACGGATCGCCGCCTTCGCCGCCGAAATAGGCGCGCGCGATCGTCGGCCCCTTGATCTTTAGCCGCCCGAAGGTGCGCCCGTCATGGGGAAGGCGCTTGCCGTTATCGTTGGTGAGCTTGAGCTCTAGGCCGCAGAGCAGTCGCCCCTGCTTCGCTTTGTTGACCAACTGCGCGTCGTGGTCGAGCGCGGCGATCTGCGCATCCGGTGTCGAGACGGTGGCCAGTGGGGAGGTCTCGGTCATGCCCCAGCCCTGGATGAATTCGACGCCGTATTCTTCCTCGAAGGTCCGGATCATGGAGAGCGAACAGGCAGACCCGCCGATGGTGATGCGCTTCAGGGTGGAGAATTTCGCACCGGTCGTCTTCATGTGCTGCAGAAGCATCTGCCACACGGTCGGAACGCCGGACGAATAGGTGACCTGCTCGGATTCCATCAGTTCGTAGACCGACGCGCCGTCGAGCCGCGGCCCGGGAAGGACGAGCTTCGCGCCCACCGCGGGTGCCGAGTAAACCACGCCCCACGCATTCGCATGATACATCGGCACGATCAGAAGGATCGTGTCGCGCGCGGAGAGGGCCAGCGCGTCGCGCTGCAACGTCGTCAGCGCATGCAGATAGTTCGAGCGATGGGCATAAAGAACGCCCTTCGGATTGCCCGTCGTGCCCGATGTGTAGCAAAGACCGCAGGCGGTATCTTCATCGAACCCGCCCCACGCACAGTCGGAGCTCTCGCCCGCGATCCAGTCGTCATAGGCAATTGCGGGATAGTCGGTAACGGGCATGCCATCGCGATCGGTCAGGAAGACGACGCGTTCGATGCTTGGAATTTGCGGCAGGAGCGTTGTCAGCAGCGGCGCGCACGACACATCGGCCAAAACCATCCTGTCCTGCGCGTGATTGGCGATATAGACGATCTGCTCCGGAAACAGGCGCGGATTGAGCGTGTGGCAGATCGCGCCGATGCCAACGATCCCGTACCAGGCCTCGAGATGCCGCGCGCCGTTCCAGCAGAGTGTCGCCACGCGGTCGCCGAGCGCGATGCAGTCACGCTTCAGCGCATTGGAGACCTGTTTCGCTTTGGCGTGAATCCCGGCGTAGTTCGTGCGTTCGATGCGGCCGTCGGCCAGCCGGGTTACGATCTCGCGCCCGCCATGGCAGGTCTTCGCATAGTCGAGCAGACGGTCGACCGTCAGCTCGGCATGCTGCATCAATCCCTTCATCCGATCAGTCCACCATCGATGACGAGTTCGGTGCCCGTAACGTAACGCGCATCGTCGCTCGCGAGATAGAGGATGCCCGCCGCGATGTCGTACGGCGAGCCCGGCACACCCATGGGCACGAAGCGTGCACTCAGTGCCTCGGGGTCCCGCGCCAGCGGCTTCGATCCGTCGGCATTGGTCTTCGGCGTGCCTTCGAACTGGCTGTAGATCGGGGTGTCGATGATGCCGGGACAGACCGCATTGACCCGCACGCCGTCTTTCTTCGCTGCACACTGCAGCGCCACGGACCGTGTCAGGCTTCGCACCGCCCCTTTGGTCGCGGCGTAGGAGACGAGATTGCCCGATCCGGTGAGCGCCACGGTCGACGCCACGTTCACGATAGCGCCGCCGCCGTTCTCGCGCAGCAGGGGCAGGGCATGCTTGATTCCGAGGAACACGCCTTCGACATTGAGCGCCTGCTGGCGGCGCCAATCGGCGAGGCCGAGCTCGGTGATGTCGCCGCCGATCGCCATGCCGGCGTTGTTCACGAGGATGTCGAGCCGTCCATGACGTTCGCGGATCGTTTTGAGGACGGCAATCCATTCCTCTTCGCTCGCTGCGTCCTGGTGGAGATAGTGTCCGCCGATCCGTTTGGCTGCCGCCTCGCCATTCGCGTCCTGGATATCGCCCAGGATGACCGTCGCGCCTTCGCGTGCGAACAGCTCAGCGGTCGCGAACCCGATGCCGCTCGCAGCCCCCGTGACGAGGGCAACCTTACCGGCAAGCTTCTCAGCCATTGTAGGCGAGCTTCAGTCCGGGCCGTGGCCAGCGTGCCTTGTAGAGACGTCCACTGGCCGAACCGGTCACCCAGACATCGCGCATGTCCGCGCCGCCGAAGCAGAGATTGGTGATCGCAAGCTCCGGAAACGCGACATGCTCGGTCGTACCATCCGGATCGAAGATCGTGATGCCACCGTTCAGGATCGTGCCCACGCAAACCTTCCCCCCTGCCTCGACCTTCAGGCTGTCGAGCAGCTGGTGGCCGGGCAGGGTGGCGATGACGCGTCCCGGCGCCCATGGAAATGGCGGCGCCTTCGGCTTGCCCGGCGCTTCCAGATCCATCGCCCAGAGCCGTCCTGTCGTCGTATCGGCCCAGTAGACGGTCATGCCGTCGGGTGAGACGCCGATCCCGTTCGGCGCCGGTAGTTCGCCGCGCGCCAGCATAATGGCGGAACCATCGGCTCGCGCGTAGTGGACTGCACCATGTTCGCGGTGCTCGGGTGTCGACTTCCCATGATCAGTGAACCAGAAGCCGCCGCTGCCATCGAACACGAGATCGTTCGGGCCCTTGAGCGGCTTGCCGTCGCACGCATCGTAGAGCGTGGTGAGCGCGCCGGTCTTCAAATCCAGTCGCTGGATCGAACCGCCGATGTAATCGTGCGGCTTGTGACCGGGGATGTACGTGCCCACGGCTTCGTACCATTCGAAGCCGCCATTGTTGCAGATGTAGAGCGCGCCATCCGGGCCGATGGCGAGGCCGTTTGGCCCGCCGCCGGTCTTCGCGACGATCTCGACCTTTCCGTCGGGCAGAACGCGCGAGACGGTCTGGCGCCGGATCTCCACGATGAGCACCGATCCGTCGGCCATCGCGACGGGGCCTTCGGGGAATTGAAGCCCTTCGGCAACGATCTCGAAATCGGTCATGGATCAGGCCTTGCGGAATTGTTCGACTGCGGCGGAGTCGAAATATTCGTCCAGCCGCGTGATCCTGCCGTTCTTCACCTGGCATATGATGCAGGCGGGGAGGGACACTTTCTCGCCATCCTTACGGACGCCGGTCAGGACGTGCTGCTGCACGAAACCGCCCGGAAACGCATCCGTGCGGCGCTCGCTGTATTTGCGATCGCTGATGCGGCTCACAAACCCCTTGAGCGTGGTCTCGTTCTCTTCGAGCGTCTGGGTCAATCCGTCGGTGTTGTGCCAGATTTCGACATCCGGGGCATAGACCCTGCGCAGGATCGAGATGTCGCCCTGTTCCAGCCCGTCAAAAAAACTTTTCGCGAGCGACAAAATTTCTTTTGATTCATCCATGATCGGGGTTCCTCCGGAGCTTTTTGCGCGTATATCGTTGGTCCAAACGTTATTGCTTCGAATT
>Ga0157369_10001616_pt1 | contig 27583 bp, 32 predicted proteins | sample C25metaG_FD_113461 | JGI IMG/M metagenome (GOLD analysis project Ga0157369, IMG submission 113461) | Corn rhizosphere microbial communities from Kellogg Biological Station, Michigan, USA - C2-5 metaG | ecosystem: Host-associated > Plants > Roots > Rhizosphere > Soil | place: USA: Michigan... | reverse complement strand
GGCGGTCGATGGGATTGGTGGTGGCGGGCGTGTCGAATTTCATGCGGTTTCCCTCGCTTGCGCCAACACCGAAGCCAGCGTGCGCTCGACCAGTGTCAGTTTGAATTGGTTGTCATCGGTGGGCGTCGCGCCTTCCAGCAGGCGTTCGCTGACCGCTTTGGCGCCCTTGGGCAATAGCGCTTCTGCGGCTTCGACCCGCCACGGTTTCGGCGCAATGCCGCCAACGGCGACGCGGCCGGTGCCGTCCTTTTGCAGGATCAGACCCACCGAAACCAGCGCAAACGCGTAGGACGAGCGGTCGCGCACCTTGTGATAAATGTGCGTGCCGCCAACTGGCGCAGGCAGGGTCACGGCGGTGATGAACTCGCCGGGCGTGAGGCTGGTTTCGATGTTCGGCGTGTTGGCCGGCAATTGATGGAAATCGGCCATGGGAATGCTGCGCGTGCTGCCGTCAGGCTTGACCGTTTCGATCTGCGCATCGAGGGCGCGCATGGCGATGGCCATGTCGCTCGGGTGAGTGGCGATGCAAGCGTCGCTGACGCCAATGATGCCCAACTGCCGGGTGACACCGCCGATCGCCGCGCAGCCACTGCCGGGGTTGCGCTTGTTGCAGGCCTGGTGGGTGTCGTAGAAATACGGGCAGCGGGTGCGTTGCAGCAGGTTGCCGGCGGTGGTCGCCATGTTGCGCAACTGCCCGGAAGCCCCGGCGAGCAGGGCGCGGGAGAGCAGGGCGTAGTCCTTGCGCACGCGCGCGTCGGCGGCCAGATCAGTGTTGCGTACCAGCGCGCCGATGCGCACTCCGCCTTCGGGGGTAGCTTCGATCTGGTCCAGGCCGAGGTGGTTGATGTCGATCAGGTGCACCGGGGTTTCGATATCGAGTTTCATCAGGTCGAGCAGGTTGGTGCCGCCGGCGATGAACTTGGCGCCCTCGACTTGCGCAGCCTGGGAGGCGGCTGCGGCAGGTGAGTCGGCGCGGCTGTAGTTGAAGGCTCTCATGCCGGCACCTCCGCGACTTCAGTGATGGCTTCGATGATGTTCGAGTAAGCGCCGCAACGGCAGATATTGCCGCTCATGCGCTCCTGCAGTTCGGCGGCGATCAGTTTCGGCGGCTCGGTCAGGCTTGGGCTGACGTGGCTGGGAATGCCGTCGCGGATTTCCTTGAGCACGGCGACCGCCGAGCAGATCTGCCCCGGCGTGCAATAGCCGCACTGATAGCCGTCGTGCTTGATGAACGCGGCCTGCATCGGGTGCAGCTTGTCCGGCATGCCGAGGCCCTCGATGGTGGTCACCTCACTGCCGTCGTGCATCACCGCCAGGGTCAGGCAGGAATTGATCCGCCGACCGTCGGCGATCACCGTGCAGGCGCCGCACTGGCCGTGGTCGCAGCCTTTTTTGGTGCCGGTCAGGTGCAGGTGCTCGCGCAGGGCGTCGAGCAGGGTGGTGCGGGTGTCGACTTCCAGCGTTTGCGGTTTACCGTTGACTTGCAGGGTTACTTGACTCATGGCCGGTTGCTCCAGACTGGCCGCGTAGGCCTTGAGGCTGATAAAGGGGGGCATGGCGAACGCCGTCGCGGTTACGGCGCCGAGGATCATGAAGTTGCGTCGGGAAATCGGCATGGTTCGATTCCTTGTCTCTCATCGGGCGGCAGGATTGCAAAAGGCCCAAAAGGGCGCGCCGGCATGCATGCCAGTCTCGTAAAAGGAGTGACCGCCGAAGAGGGGAAAAGGTTTTGTCGGATTTGCGCTAAAGAGTTATGTGCGCAGCTCATCAATTAACCTGTGGGAGCGAGCCTGCTCGCGAAAGCGTCGGGTCAGAACCAGCCGCTGCTGGATGTGCCGACCTCTTCGCGAGCAGGCTCGCTCCCACAGTGGAGATGTGTTTTTCAGTTATGGCCCACCCACCACCATCGAGGTAAACGGTGCGACATACGCCTGCAACGTCACCAGCCCGCCGACCAGGATCGCCAGCACGATCGAGTGGAAGAACACGTAACGCAGGATCTCGCCCTCATGCCCGTACCAACGGGTCGCGGTGGAGGCGACGACGATCGACTGCGCATCGACCATTTTGCCCATCACCCCACCGGAACTGTTCGCTGCCGCCATCAGCACCGGACTGATACCCAGCTGTTCCGAGGTCACCCGCTGCAAGCCGCCAAACAGGACGTTCGACGCGGTGTCCGAGCCGGTCAGCGCCACCCCGAGCCAGCCGAGCAGCGTGCCGAACATCGGGTAGAAAATCCCCGTCGCCGCGAACGCCAGGCCCATGGTCGCATCGAGCCCCGAATAGCGGGTGAGAAAACCCAGCGCCAGCATCGCCGCAATGGTGATCAGCGAAAACCGCACCACCCATAACGTGCGCAGGTATTGCTTGATCAGCTGCGGGATCGAATAACCCATCAGCAAACCGCCGACGATTGCCGCCAGCAAGATGCCACTGCCGGTGGCGGTCAACCAGGTGAACTTGTAAATCGCTTCCTCGGCTTTCGGCGCCGCGACCACTGGCGGCACTTTCTCGATTTGCAGATGCAGGCTGGTAAAGGTCACGGCCGGGGCGAAGATCGGATTGGCCTCGCGTACCGGTTTGCCTTGCGGATCGAGCTTGGCCGATTGCGTGACCGGGTCGATCACCGGGCGCGTATCGAACATGTTCTTGAAGCCCTGCGTGCCCCAGGCAAACACGAACACCGTGAGAATGATCCACGGCATCCACGCACGCATCACTGCCGGGCGCGCCTGATCGCTGAAGGCAGCGCTGGCGGTGACTTTTTCTTCCTCGACCTTGGAGTTGTCGACGCGACCGGACAGCGCCGCCGAAGTGTGGATGGTTGCCGGTTTCCACACCTTGAGGAACAGCGTCAGACAGGCCATGGAAATCAGCGCGGCGATCACGTCCACCAGCATCGGCCCGTGGTAGTTCGACACGAGAAATTGCGGGATGGCGAAACTCACTCCAGCCACCAGAATCGCCGGCCACACCTCGAGCATCTTGCGCCACCCGGCAAACGCCCAGATCAGCCAGAACGGCACCAGCACCGAGAAGAACGGCAGCTGCCGACCGACCATCATCGACAGCTCCATTTCGTCCAGCCCGGTGACTTTGGCCAAGGTGATGATCGGCGTGCCCAGGGCGCCGAAAGCCACGGGTGCGGTATTGGCAATCAGCGCCAGACCGGAGGCGGCCAATGGTGAAAAGCCCAGGCCAATCAGGATCGCGCCGGTAACCGCTACTGGCGTGCCAAACCCCGCCGCGCCTTCGAAGAACGCGCCAAAGCAGAAGGCGATCAGCAGCAGCTGCAAACGCCGGTCATCGGTGATCCGCGCGAGGGAATCCTGCAGCACTTTGAACGATCCGTTCTCGGAGGTCAGGCGATGCAGAAAGATGATGTTGAGCACGATCCAGCCGATCGGCAGCAAGCCATTCGCCGCACCGAACAGCGCCGCCGAACCGGCCATGCCCGCCGGCATGTCAAAGGCAAAAATCGAGATCAGCAGGGCGGACGCCAGCGCCAGCAACGCCGCCAGATGCGCCTTGACGTGAAAGAACGCCAGCGCCGCGAGCATCACCACCACCGGCACCGCAGCCATCAGCGTGGAAAGCACCGGATTGCCGACCGGGTCATAGATTTGCTGCCAGACCATGGTCCACCTCTGCTTGTTGTTATTGAGGGTGCAGATCCATTGCATGGGGGTTGGTTGCAAGCAGTATAGGTGGCATTACGCCGCTGTTCGGGCGTGAGCAACGGGCCGACCAACGGTCGATAGTGGCCACTGAATCAACGTGCTTTTGCCCGGTCGTATCTGCGGCTGCGCACTGCGTCCCGCAGACGCGGGCAGCGTGGCGATTTCCGTCGTCAAGACCTTGGGTTTAGGGAAGTGTTGAATGAAGCAAGCGACAACCATGCTGCTCACTGTGACTGCCGCCGTATTGCTCAGCGGCTGTATTGCGGATTTTGATGATGACCACCGCCATGGCCGGCATTACGACCGCGACCATGGCCGCAATTACGATCACGACCGACGCTGGGATGACCGCGATGACGACCGCCGCGATGGCCGTCGTTATTACCGTGATCGCGATGATGACTGATTGAATGAGAAGAGGGCGTTCCCCTTAACAGGAACGCCCTCTGTGCATCAGCCTTCAGTTGAAAAAACGAGCGTTCGCCTGGACGCGGGATCGCGCAGGCACCGAGGCCTCGTGATCGAGCAAATGGGTGGCGAGTATGTCGCTCAGAAAACGGAACTGATCGTTGAGGCCGACCACTTCATTGCTGAAATGGTTGCTGGCGGCGGGCATCAGCAGATCGTCGAAATCTTCGTTGAACACCAGCGTCTGCGCCTTGCGCGGCACGACGTGCTGTTGGTAATAGTTGCTGCCGAACACCGGGCAACTCACGGAGAGGGTGACTTGAGTGTGGGTCATGATGTGAACGCCTCGTTGTGTGTCGGATGTGCCAATCGTGCCTTTCGTGAGGGAGGGGCGGAAGGCAATCGTGGCGATGGTGGATATCGACGGCAGTGATGATGAACAGGATCCCCTGTGGGAGCGGGCTTGCCCGCGAAAGCGGTGTGTCAGTCGATACATGTGGTGACTGACGCACCGCTTTCGCGAGCAAGCCCGCTCCCACATTGGTTATCAGCCAAGCAGTCACCTGCCTATACTCAAACCAGCACCTCCCCAAGCCAAAGGACACCGCCACCGTGAACCCGCGTGCGCTGGTCGTCGCCGCACTGTTTCTGCTGGCCGGCTGCGCCACCTCGGCCCGGGCACCGGTGAGTGCGCCACAGGCGGTGGTGGTGTCGGCGCAAACCTGGCAGCAGATCGACCGTGAAATCATCAGCGCCTCGCAGCAGGCCACCGAGCAGGTCAAGCTGTTCGCCCGTGGCTCGATGGAACATTGGCGCACGCGGATCTATCAGCAAACTGAAGAAAATTTCATCCCTTGGTTCAGCAGCTATTGGACTCAGGAATGGCTGTCGATGAAGGTCAGTTGGTACACGATCAGCGCCGGCGGCGAGCAGGACGCTTCGGCGAAACGGCTGGCGGCGTATCTGCTTGAGCAATATCAGGAAAAAGTCCTCGCGCCGGTCGCCGTGGAGATCGATCCGGACGCGATCCTGGCGCAGGCCACGGCGTTCTACGCCCAATTGATGGCGCAGCAGATGCCGCTCATCGCCCAGCGCCACGGCGTGCCGATCGCACAGCTCAACGGTCGCTTGCAGAAGATCCCGGCCATCGCCCTTGGCCCTCCGCCGGCACGGGATGCTTCGTTGTTCAAGGTCATCAGTACCGAACCGCTGAACACTCTGCCGGCGTACGCCGCGCTGATCGACAAGATCCACACCGACGGCGGCGCCAAAGGCATCTCATCCACCGACGCGGCGATGGCCCCGGTGGCCAAGCGCGCCAGCCAGCGCATCGAAGCGGAAATGGCCCCGCGTGGCGCCGCCAGTGCGGTGGCGGCAGCAGCCGGGAAACTGGCCGGGGCGATGATTTCGGTCGGCGTGGCCGGCATCCGCGCGATCATCCAGGCCAACGACCGTCCGGACAGCGAAGCACTGATCCGCAGCAGCCTCGGTAATACGTTCGACAAAGCCTGGCAGAAGTTGCTGCAAAACCCGACTACAGGGGTGATGGCGGGCACGTTGCACATGGCCGGGCAGGTCCAGGGCAATTTGAGCGTTAGCGCAGAGCCGTCCGTCGGGCTGGATGACAATCGCGTCGAATGGCGCCCGCCGCAATCGACCAGTCAGCAGATCGAACCCAACCTGCAAGGAGAATGAACATGGCTTACATCGATATCTTCGTGGCGCCGGTGCCTGATGCCAATCATGAGCAATACAAAAAACACTGTGAGATCGCCGCCAGGCTGTTCAAGGAATATGGCGCCGCGGATGTCGTCCAGTGCTGGGGTGACGACGTACCCGAGGGCAAACTCACGTCGTTTCCACTGGCGGTCAGACTCAAGGACGGTGAAACCGTGTCGTCCGGCTGGCTGATCTGGCCAGACAAGGCGACCCGCGACGCCGGTATGGCGAAAATGATGGAAGACCCGCGCATGCACCCCGACGTCAATCCGATGGGCTTTGATGGCCAACGAATGATTTTCGGCGGTTTCAAGACGCTCTCTGAATCCTGATGGCATTGCGAACGCCTGTGGCCGCGTGCAATTGCAGCACGCGCCACAGCGGCTCGTCGACGATCAACCTCGACGCCAGACGCCTTTGCCGCTCAAACGCGACCGGTCATGCGCCACGGTGAAATCCTGCTCCGGCCCCTTCGGCACCACGCCGGTCGGGTTGATGGTCTTGTGGCTGCCGTAGTAGTGATGCTTGATGTGCTGGAAATCCACCGTCTCGGCGATCCCCGGCCACTGATACATTTCGCGCAGCCAGTTCGACAGGTTCGGGTAGTCGGCAATCCGCCGCAGGTTGCACTTGAAGTGCCCGTGGTACACGGCGTCAAAGCGAATCATCGTGGTGAACAGGCGCACATCGGCCTCGGTCACGTATTCCCCGCTCAGGTAGCGATTGGCGCCCAGCAGTTGCTCCAGATTATCCAGTTCGGCGAATACTTCATCGAATGCCTGTTCGTAGGCCTGCTGCGACGTGGCGAACCCGGCACGATAGACACCGTTGTTCACCGCCGGATAGATACGCTCGTTCAGCGCATCGATTTCGTTGCGTAGCGGCGCCGGGTAAAAGTCCAGATCGTTACCAGTGATGCCGTCGAAGGCGCTGTTGAACATGCGGATGATTTCCGCCGATTCATTGCTGACGATGCGTTTGAGTTTCTTGTCCCACAGCACTGGTACTGTCACGCGACCGGTGTAATCAGGGGTGTCGGCGGTGTAGCGCTGGTGCATGAAATCGAAGCCGTCGAGCTTGTCGCCCGTCGAGCCTAGCGCTTTGTCGAAGGTCCAGCCGTTTTCCAGCATCAGCCAACTGACGACCGAAACGTCGATCAGACCTTCCAGCCCTTTGAGTTTGCGCAGGATCAGCGTGCGATGCGCCCAAGGGCAGGCGAGGGAAACATAAAGGTGATAGCGCCCGGCTTCGGCGGCGAAACCGCCTTCGCCGCTAGGGCCTGGCTGACCATCGGCGGTCACCCAGTTGCGGCGTTGCGCTTGTTCGCGCTGGAACGCGCCGTCCTTGCTGCTTTCGTACCACTTGTCCTGCCAGTGGCCATCGACGAGTAAACCCATGATCAAGACTCCTGAAAACCAATATTCGTTGGAGTCGAGTCTATTCCGATGAGTTCGAACAAAAAGCGCAAAGATCGGGCGCTAATGATCGGTTAGATCGATGTGTTTCGTGCTGCCCAATACTGCTCGGCCGTGGCGAAGGCTTGCTCGCGATCTTGACCAAGGCCACGCAGGGCAAGGGCCATGGTCGCAATCAAGGCCATTTGCGGGTAACTGTCGACCACGTCGCCACGCCATACCGCTTTCAAGTGTTCGATGTCCAGCGCGGCCGGTTTGACGTGGCGCTGCGCTGACAGCTGTGGCCATTCTTCATCCCAGCTCTGACCGCCGCTGGTGCCATAGAGATGACTGGTGGCGTCCGGGTTGATCTCGATTTCACCGCCATCACCCTTGACCACAATCGCCGTATCGCCGAGCAAGCCGCTGGCATCGCGATGTACCGCCTGATAGCCCGGATGGAAAATGCTCTGCAGGCCACAACGTGCCCCGAGCGGATTGAGAATCCGCGCCAGCGAGTGGATCGGCGAACGCAGGCCCAGGGTGTTGCGCAGGTCGATCATCTTCTGCAACTGCGGCGCCCAGTCCACCAATGGCATAAAGGCCAGGCCGCCGTTGTCCAGCGCCGTGCCCACTTGCTGCCAGGTGCGGCACAGGGGAATGTTCAATTCGCCCAGCAATTGTTCGCTGTACAGGCGCCCGGCCGTGTGCGCGCCGCCGCCGTGCATGAAGATGCGCACGCCGTTCTGCGCCAGGCACTTGGCTGCCAGCAGGTACCACGGCAGATGGCGTTTTTTGCCAGCGTAGGTCGGCCAGTCCAGGTCGACATTCAATGCCGGCGCCTGCAAGCGCTCGCGCAGGGCTTCGGGGAACCCGGCCATTTCCTCGGCGCTTTCTTCCTTGTGCCGCAGCAACATCAGGAAGGCACCGAGTTGCGTATCTTCGACCTTGTCGTCGAGCACCATGCCCATGGCCTCGCGGGCTTCCTCGCGCGTCAGGTCGCGGGCGCCGCGCTTGCCTTTGCCGAGAATGCGCACGAATTGTGCGAACGGATGTTCGGCAGGCGTTTCGAGGGCCAATGCTGGAAAGTCGTTCATAGGCAATTCGTCGGTTTGGGCAGGCCCGCCAGTTTCGCGGCGAGTTTGGCAGGGGTGCCTTTGAACAGTCGGTTCAGGTGCAGGCTATTGCCTTTGTCGGCGCCGAGTTTCAGCGCGGTGTACTTGATCAGCGGCCGCGTGGCCGGCGATAGCTGGAACTCGGCATAGAAACTGCGCAGCAGCTCGAGAACCTCCCAGTGTGCGGGGGTCAACTCGATGTCCTCGGCGGCGGCGAGGGCGCTGGCGACTTCGGCTGACCAGTCGCTGAGGTCAACGAGGAAGCCGTCCTTGTCCAGTTCGATGGCGCGGGCGCCGACGGTCGGGGAATTCATAGCCAGCTGTTGACCTTGGCGTGACGGATCGACAGCTCGACGAAGCCCGGGTAATCGATGGCTTCGGCCCAGTCTGGAATTTCGATCGCTCGCGCTTGTGCGTCTTCAATCAATACAAACAGCTTGATGGTTCGCTCTTGCAGAGCAGAAAACGCCACAGTGCCCGGCTGCAGCGCATACACCGCATCGCCGGACAACAACACAGCATCGGCGCTGCCGAGCAGGCGCAGGCAACTGCTCAGGCGATCGTCGCCGAACGGGGAGTGAGACAACACATGCAAAGTCGACATCAGAGGGTGATCACCTGATCGTAACGGTCAATAAGGGCGGTGATGTGTTCAGCGGCAAGCGGCTGCGCTTCTTCCAGCGACAGTTTGCCAAGACCGCGATTGCTGGCGCTTTCGGCGCAATAGAACAGCTCTTCGACACCAAACATCGGCAGCGCCTGCAGATTGGCGCTGAGGTCTTTCTGCTGCACGGCCTTGGCGTTCTGGCCGGCGGCAAGTTGCAGCACGCCGTCATCGAGAAACAGCAAAGCGATCGGCAGATCAAAGGCGCCACCGGCGAGCACGATATCCAGCGCTTCCCGCGCGTCGGGGCCGGACCAAGGCGATTGGCGGCTGATGATCAATAGCGATTTGGCCATGTTCACGCGCCTCCGAAACAGATCAGGCGGTCAGCGTCCTGCACGGCGTCGTGCAATTGACCCAGACCGGACAATTCCCACGGCGCGCTCAGCGAAGTCGCTTCACGCTGGTAACGTTTGGCTTCTTCGTCGTTCAACACACCACGGCGCAACGCAGCGGCGATGCAGACCACGCCGTCGAGTTGCTCTTCATTGATAAAGGCGCGCCATAGCCTGGGCAAGTCCAGTTCATCCTGCGGCGTCACCAGCGCATCGGAAGCGTTGAACACGCCGTCCTGATAGAAGAACAGCCGGACGATCTCATGTCCGCCGGCCAGCGCGGCCTGGGCAAACAGCAGGGCACGACGCGAGGAGGGCGCATGGGCGGCGGAAAACAGCGCAATGGCGAACTTCATGATGGACTCGATCAGCGAAACTGCGGCCATGATAAAGCTTTATTGCGGCAGCCGCGAAACCCCAGTTTTACTCAGATTCCTTTGTAGGAGCTGCCGAAGGCTGCGATCTTTTGATCTTGAAGAGCAAAATCAAAAGATCGCAGCCTTCGGCAGCTCCATCGATTACGGGGTAATGCCGTAGAGATCGCAATACTCGACCCAGTCCATCCCGGCCATCTCCGCCACCTCCCGATGCACCTCCAGTCGTTGCGCCTGGTAGTCCTCGGGCGAGTCAGCGGTCAATTGCAGCGTCAGTTCCCAGGCAAATAATCCCTGGCTTTCCGCCTCGGCCTCGAACGCTTCATGCAGGCGTTCTTCGCGATACGGCGCCTGGGTTTCGCCCTTGGCCTGAGCCAGCAGCGGGTTGAGATGATCGAGGGTTTCACGCAGTTCGGGTCGCGCATCGAGGAACAGTGTCAGAGCCTGTTCATGTCGCTGGTCGCTAGGCGCCATGTAATTTCCTTGTGTGGCTGAAGATCTCAGGGTGCCGCAGCTGCTCGCGCGTGTCGCGCATAAAAACAGTAAAGCAGAACGATTTGCCACGTTGCAGTGCTACAGTCCGCTTTTTTCTCAATGAGCGAATGTAATGCGAATGCTGATGGTAGCGCTGGCGGCGGCCCTGTTGGCCGGGTGCGCCGGTTCGGTGATGAACGATGCTCGCACCAAGAGCCCGGACAAGGTCCTGACCTCGGACAAGCCCGAGAAAGACGTCGCCCGGTGCGTGCAATTTGCCTGGCAGGACGAAGCGGTGTTCGGCGTCGACGCGGCGGCCTATCTGGAACCACGCAAGTCCGGTGGCACTACGGTTTACACGCGTTCGGCAGAGTCGTTTGTCGATGTGATTACCGAAGCATCGGGTACGACTTTGAATTACTACGCACAGCAGAGTGATTTTGTCGCGATGCGGCGGATGGCGGCGATGGCGACCTGCCTCTGATTGTGTGTCGAGGCGGCTCACGCTTTCGCGAGCAGGCTCGCTCCCACAGATTGAAATGCTTTCCAGTTTGGGAGCGAGCCTGCTCGCGCAAAAGGGCGACACAGTCAATCGATCAGCCGCTTCTGGAAAAAATGCCGCTTGTGCCCCAGCGGATAATCGACAATCTCGCCGCATTCGCTGTATCCGACCTTTCTGTAAAACTCCGGGGCCTGGAAAGAAAAGGTGTCGAGCCAAATGCCCACGCAATCTTTCTCCCGGGCAAAGTCCTCGGCCATGCGCATCAGCTTTGTGCCGATACCCTGACCACGGCCTTGCTCCGGGACCGCGAGCAATTCAATGAACAACCAGCGGTAGAACGTGTGGCCATACAGGCCACCGAGGATCTCGTCGTTTTCGTTACGCACCAGCAAGGCAATCGGCTCCCACGTGGATGGCCCGGCCTTGGCAACGTTGTGTGCACGCAAAGGCGCAAGAATCGCTGCGCGCTGTTCCTCGGTAGGGCTCTGCGTCAACTCGATACGCAAGTTCATGCATGACTTCCTTGTGTAATTGAACGCCCAGCCTAACCCGTCCGGGCAAGCGTCTCCAAGCCCATCGATCAAACAAGCGGAACCGTCAAACCAGCGCTGCGGTCTAGGCCTTTATCGCGTCTTTCCCTGAGCGCGATTGATGAGGACATCCCGTGAATATTTTTGAAGCCCTGCGCGAAAGCCACGAGCGCCAGCGCACTTATGCCAAAGCTCTGATCGCGACCAGCGGCGACAGCCCTGAGCGGGTCGAGGCTTATAAACAGCTGAAAGCCGAACTGCAAGCGCACGAAACCGCCGAAGAGCGGCACTTCTATATCCCGTTGATGGAAATTGACGAAGGCGTGGACCTGAGCCGCCACGCCATCGCCGAGCACCATGAAATGGACGAGATGATGGAAGAACTCGACGAGACCGAAATGTCCAGTCCGGCCTGGCTGGCAACGGCCAAGAAGCTTTCCGACAAGGTTCATCACCACCTCGAGGAAGAAGAGCACAAGTTCTTCCAAATGGCCGGCAAGCTGCTCGACGATAAACAGAAGACGCAACTCGCCGGGCAGTACGAAAAGGAGTATCAGGCGCAACTGTCTGAATGACCAAAAGCAACTCGGCGTGTAGGTGTTCAGCTACACGTTGAGTGCGACGTGTCGACTTGAGCTGGTTATCCATCCAGTATTTTCGGGTTTTCTACGTTCTGCACAGTCGCATTGCGACAAAAGCGCCAATGGACAAAAAATTCACCTCCGTTAGCTTGAAGGCCTCTCCTCGTGAAGGAGAGTTCTCAAATCAACGGAGTGAACAAGATGAATCAAGCAATCCCACAAACCCAACTCAAACACGGTCGTGTCATCTCGCCAGCAAGTCGTGGCGCAGTGGCGATTGACCTCGGCTTGCTCGGCGCTTGGCAAGTCAATGAAATGGAGGGCGGCAAAAACTTTCCGGCCGTGAATGCTGGGCCGTTCCCGCAGCCCTTCGAGACCGACTCGGACAGCGTCGCGCCGCCGGCCGATGGCTACATTCTCAGCGGCGGCAAGACCGATGCCCGCGATTGCGTCAATTACACCGACGACGAGATGAGCAAGAAGCTCGGCCGTTCATTCAACTGGCCGCTGCTTAATGTCGATCCGGGGCAGATTCTCGAGGTCAGCTGGGCGTATACCGCGCCGCATACCACCCGTGGTTATCGCTGGCTGATCACCAAAGACGGCTGGGATCCACAGCAACGCATCAGCCGTGCGCAGCTCGAAACCCAGCCGTTCTTCGAAGACTTCTACCCTCAGGTGCCGTATTACAGCCATGCCGGTGAACTGAAGGCGAAGGTCGATCACCAAGTGCAGCTGCCGGCGAACAAGAAGGGCCACCATGTCACTGTGCTGATGTGGATCGTTGCCAACACCGGCAACGCTTTCTACCAGGCCTTCGACGTCGACTTCCAGTAACAGCGGCGGCTGAACGAGCCCGGTAGCGCTGCCGGGCTTTTTTTGTCTGCGCAATTGTTCGACCATGGCCGTCCACTCATGAAGACAGGATCAGACGCGATGTCCAACACAGCCGAACGGGTCAACATCGTCGACACTCAGGTGTTGTCCCACGACTGGTATCTGCTGAAGAAAATCACCTTCGATTACCACCGCAACAATGGCGAATGGCAGCGCCAGACCCGCGAGGTCTACGACCGGGGAAATGGCGCGGCGATTTTGCTGTTCAACCGCGAGAAACGCACCGTGGTGTTGACCCATCAGTTCCGCTTGCCGGTATTCGTCAATGGTCACGATGGGTTGCTGATCGAGGTGGCAGCAGGGTTGCTGGAGGGTGCCGCGCCTGAGCAGCGTATTCGTGACGAAGCCGAGGAGGAAACCGGTTACCGCGTGCATGACGTGAAGAAAGTATTCGAGGCGTTCATGAGCCCAGGTTCAGTGACCGAGAAGTTGCACTTTTTTATCGCTGAATACGATGCCGCCTCCAAGGTCAGCGACGGTGGCGGCCTGGAAGAGGAAACCGAAGAACTGGAAGTGCTCGAGTGGGGATTCGACGAGGCGCTGGCGGCGTTTCAGCGCGGCGAGATCTGCGATGCGAAGACCATCATGTTGTTGCAGTACGCAGCGATGAATAACCTGTTCGGCGCCTGAGTCAGAACAGCTCGCCTGTTTTGCCGAACGTTGACCATTGGCCGCCCTCAAGCATCAGTAACCGCTCTTTAGCCTCCAGCCCACCGGCGAAACCCGTCAGTTTTCCAGAAGCGCCGATCACTCGATGACACGGCGCAACAATGGATATCGGGTTGCGCCCGTTGGCGGCGCCGACCGCTCGAACCGCCGCCGGATGGCCGATCTGCAGCGCTATCTGGCTGTAGGTGCGCGTCTCGCCAAACGGAATAGTCAGCAGTGCCGCCCAGACTTTCTTCTGGAATTCGCTGCCGACAAATTCCAGCTCGACATCGAAGCGATTCCGCGTGCCGGCGAAATACTCTTCGAGTTGCCGCGCGGTCTGCATGAGGATCGGGTTGTCCGGCGCTTCGCTCATGGGTCCCAGCCGCACCCGGTTCGGTTTGTCGTTTTCCCAGAGGATGGCCGCGAGTCGGCTGCCGTTCGCGACCAGCTTCAACTCACCGACCGGCGAGGGCAGGGTGATGAACGTGTAAGACATGATGGCGACTCCAGAGCAGGGCAGTAACTCGGCCCAGCATACTGGGTGAACGGGGAGGCGCAATACGCAAAGCCGACCATACTGCTTGTTGCTTCTGAAGCGTTGCCCTGCGTTTGGCGCAGTCCCCAAAAACAAAAAGAGATCGACTCATGAAGTACGAACCTTTGGCCAGATCGCTCATTGCGACCTCCATGGCGCTCAGCTGTCTCATGGCGCACGCGGCATCCGTGGCGCCGGTTGCGGCGGAAAACGGCATGGTGGTCACCGCGCAACATCTGGCGACCCATGTCGGCGTCGACGTTTTGAAAAACGGCGGCAATGCCGTGGATGCGGCAGTGGCCGTGGGCTATGCGCTGGCGGTGGTCTACCCGGCCGCGGGCAACCTTGGCGGTGGCGGGTTCATGACCATTCAACTGGCAGACGGGCGCAAGACCTTTCTCGATTTCCGTGAGAAAGCCCCGCTGGCGGCGACGGCGAACATGTATCTGGACAAGGACGGCAACGTCGTTCCGGACCTCAGCGCGCGCGGCCACCTGGCGGTCGGCGTGCCGGGCACGGTGTCTGGCATGGAGCTGGCGCTGAGCAAATACGGCACCAAGCAGCGTAAGGACATGATTGCCCCGGCGATCAAACTGGCCGAAGACGGTTTCGAATTGCAGCAGGGCGATGTCGAGCTGCTCGAATACGCGACGGATGTGTTCAAGAAGGACATGCGCGATTCCGGCTCGATCTTCCTCAGCAACGGCGAGCCGATGCAGGTCGGGCAGAAACTGGTGCAAAAGGATCTGGCGAAAACCTTGCGGACAATTTCCGACAAGGGCGCCGACGGCTTCTACAAAGGCTGGGTCGCCGATGCCATCGTCACTTCCAGTCAGGCCAACAAAGGCATCATCACCCAGGCTGACCTGGACAAATACAAGACTCGCGAATTGGCCCCGGTGGAGTGCGATTATCGCGGCTATCACGTCGTCTCCGCGCCACCGCCAAGCTCCGGTGGGGTGGTGATCTGCCAGATCATGAATATTCTCGAAGGCTACCCGATGAAAGACCTGGGCTTTCATTCCGCTCAGGGCATGCACTACCAGATCGAAGCGATGCGCCACGCGTACGTCGATCGCAACAGCTACCTTGGCGATCCGGACTTCGTGAAAAATCCGATCGAGCATCTGCTGGACAAGAACTACGCGACCAAACTGCGCAACGCCATCCAGCCGCAAAAGGCCGGCATCTCAGCTGAGCTCAAGCCCGGCGTCGCGCCCCACGAAGGCAGCAACACCACGCACTATTCGATCGTCGACAAGTGGGGCAATGCTGTTTCGGTGACTTACACCCTCAATGACTGGTTCGGCGCGGGCGTCATGGCGAGCAAGACCGGGGTGATCCTCAACGATGAGATGGACGATTTCACCTCCAAAGTCGGCGTGCCGAACATGTATGGGCTGGTTCAAGGCGAGGCCAACGCCATCGCTCCAGGCAAGGCACCGCTGTCGTCGATGAGTCCGACCATCGTCACCAAGGACGGCAAAGTGGTGATGGTGGTCGGCACGCCGGGTGGCAGCCGGATCATCACCGCAACCTTGCTGACCATGCTCAACGTCATCGATTACGGCATGGGCCTGCAGGAAGCGGTCGACGCACCGCGCTTCCACCAGCAATGGATGCCGGAAGAAACCAACCTCGAAGACTTCGCCGCCAGCCCGGATACGAAAAAGATCCTGGAGAGCTGGGGCCACAAGTTTGCCGGCCCACAGGACCCCAACCACATCGCCGCGATTCTGGTGGGAGCGCCGTCACTGGGTGGCAAACCGATTGGCAAGAACCGCTTCTACGGCGCCAACGATCCACGGCGCAATACCGGCTTGTCATTGGGTTACTGAGCGGAGTAAAAGAGGGGCGGGCTCAGGTCCGCCCTATTCTCAAGGATTGATCAAGGAAGGCTCGACATGACCACCGCATTACTGATCATCGACGTCCAGCAGGCCCTGTGTGCTGGTGAATATCAGTGTTTTGAAATCGATCGTGTCATCGCCACGATCAACGACCTGAGCCAGCGCGCCCGCGACGCTGGCGTTCCGGTAGTGTTGATTCAGCATGAAGAAAAGGACGGTCCATTCGTGCATGGGGCGGACGGTTGGCAACTGGCTAACAGTCTGCTGACTTCGACGAAAGACTTGCGTGTAGGCAAAACTACCGGGGACTCTTTCTACCAGACCGATCTCGGCAAGCTGCTGCCCAGCGAGGACTTCGAACGCCTGATCATCTGCGGCCTGCAAACCGATTACTGCGTCAACGCCACGGTGCGCAGTGCACATAAGCTGGGCTACGACGTTATCGTCGCGCAGGATGCGCATTCAACGGTCGACAACGGCCACATGAGCGCCGACGACATCATTGCCCAACACAACAAGGACTTCGCCGCCCTGACCAGTTCCGTGTCACGAATCGACATCAAACCGGCAGCCCAAATCACTTTCTGAACTCACACAAAACCCCTGTGGGAGCGAGCCTGCTCGCGAAAGCGCTGTGACAGCCAACATCAAACCGACTGATATACCGCCTTCGCGAGCAGGCTCGCTCCCACAGGGATTTGGTCGGTCTCAACATCAGAGAGCACCGCAGTCGGAAACGACGCACTAGGTCTGGACGCGATTCGCCTCACGCAGTAACCGCTCGATCTGCGCCAGTTCCCACGTGCTGAGCAGACTCACCGGGTCCGTGCCATAACGCTGCCACGTGTTCAGCGTCGCTTCATCCCCGGCGCAGTTGCGCGCGTATTCACAGTGATGCAAATGCCCCTCGGCGAAGTCCAGCAGCAGATGCCAACCCTCGATATCAACGGCAATCAGCCCGGACTCGGACATTACCTCGCAGACTTTGAACGCAAGCACGCCCAGCGCAGCTTCGCGCAGACGCTGACACACATACCGGGCGGACAAAAACGCTGACATGCTGCAACTCGATTCAATGGGCAGTCGGCAAGGATAAGGCCCGCGCCACCCCATGTCAGCGTTTCACTGGCCCGAGGCCGAACAATTCCGTAACATTCGCCTCCCTCTTTTTTCGCGAAAACAGCGGCCGTGCCCGACGGCCGCTCAGTCAGGTAAGCCATGAAACCGATTCGTCTGCGCGCCGATGTCCTCGCCGGACTCACCACCTCGTTCGCCCTGTTGCCCGAATGCATTGCTTTCGCGCTGGTCGCGCACCTCAATCCGCTGATGGGCCTGTACGGCGCGTTCATCATTTGTACGCTGACGGCGCTGTTTGGCGGCCGGCCGGGGATGGTCTCCGGCGCGGCGGGTTCGATGGCGGTGGTGATCGTCGCGCTGGTGGTGCAACACGGCGTGCAATATCTGCTGGCGACGGTGCTGCTCGGCGGTCTGATCATGATGGCGTTCGGGCTGCTACGCCTGGGCAAACTGGTGCGCATGGTGCCGCATCCGGTGATGCTCGGTTTCGTCAACGGCCTGGCGATCATCATTGCCCTGGCGCAACTGGAGCACTTCAAAAACGGCGAGCACTGGCTCAGCGGTACGCCGTTGTATCTGATGGCCGGGTTGGTGCTGCTGACCATGGCCATCGTTTACATCCTGCCGCGCCTGACCAAGGCGGTGCCGCCGGCCCTCGTGGCGATCCTCGGTGTCGGCTTGCTGGTCTACCTGTTCGGCCTGCCGACCCGCACGCCCGGCGACATGGCGCACATTGCCGGCGGTCTGCCGACCTTTGCCGTGCCGGACATTCCATGGAGCCTGGAAACGCTGCGCATCATCGCCCCGTACGCGATCCTGATGGCGATGGTCGGCCTGCTGGAAACCCTGCTGACGCTGAACCTGACCGACGAAATCACCGAGACCCGTGGCTATCCGGATCGCGAGTGCGTAGCGCTTGGCGCGGCGAACATGGTGTCCGGGGCGTTCGGTGGCATGGGCGGTTGCGCGATGATCGGCCAGACTGTGATCAATCTCAGCTCCGGCGGGCGCGGGCGCTTGTCCGGCGTGGTTGCCGGTGTGCTGATTCTGTTGTTCATTCTGTTTCTGTCACCGCTGATCGAACGAATTCCGCTCGCCGCGCTGGTGGGTGTGATGTTCGTAGTGTCGCAGCAGACCTTTGCCTGGGCGTCCTTGCGGGTGATCAACAAGGTGCCGGCGCACGATGTGCTGGTGATCATCGCCGTGACCACCATCACCGTGTTCACTGATCTGGCCACGGCGGTGCTGTGCGGGATCATCATCGCCGCGCTCAATTTTGCCTGTCAGCAGGCGCGTGAACTGTACGCCGACGAACATCTGGAGGCCGATGGCAGCAAACTCTATCGCCTGCACGGCACGCTGTTCTTCGCCTCGACCACGCCGTTTCTCAATCAGTTCGATCCGGCCAACGATCCGGCCAGAGTCACTCTCGACTGCCGCCATCTGAGCTTTGTCGACTACTCGGCGATTGCCGCATTGAAAACCCTGCGTGAACGCTACGCCAAGGCTGGCAAGCATTTACAGGTGTTTCACCTGTCGGAACGCTGCAAGAAATTACTCAAGCGCGCTGGCGTTGATCACGACTGACACCGCTGGCGTTGCGTCCTTGAGCCAGGTCTTGCCGAGAATTCGCGAGACCTGTTCGGCGGAGTAGGGCTTGGCGAGAAACTCGAAACCCTCGTAACCGCTGCGTGCCAGTTCTTCGCTGTAGCCGGAAGTCAGTATCACTGGCAGATCGGGGCGGCGCTGGCGCAGTTCTTTGGCCAGCGCGACGCCAGTGATGCCCGGCATGACCACGTCGGAGAACACCGCGTCGAATGCCATGGCATCGCTGCCGGCCAATTGCAGGGCTTCTTCGGCGTTGGTCGCCCACGCGGTTTCATAGCCCAGAGCCTGCAGGATCTGATTAGCGAAACGGCCGACATCGAGATTGTCCTCGACGACCAGCACCCGGCGTTTTTCGCACGCCTGATGCACCTCGCCATCGTCCTTCGTGTCATCCACCTCAGCCTCGTCCGCCGGCACTTCCGGCAGATACAAGGTGAACTCGGTGCCTTGGCCGAGCACGCTGGAGACATCGACGTTACCTCCCGATTGCTTGGCGAAGCCGAACACCTGCGATAGCCCCAGCCCCGTGCCCTTGCCGACTGCTTTGGTTGTAAAGAACGGCTCGAAGATATGTTCCAGGGTGTGTGCATCGATGCCGGCACCGGTATCGGCCAGGGCAATCGACACGAAGTGGCTGCTCGAACCGGCGTGGCCGCGAATCGCCGGCAGTGGTTTGCGGCACTCCAGGCGCAATTTCAGCTCGCCCTGACCGTCCATTGCGTCGCGGGCGTTCAGGGCGATGTTGATCAGCGCGGTTTCGAACTGACTGAGGTCGACACGGATGTAGCAGGGGTGATCCGGGCGTTCAACGCATACGTGTATCTGTGCGCCAGTAACCGATTCGAGCATTTCGCCGATATTGGCCAGACGTTCGCCGGCATCGACCACTTGCGGATTGAGCGGCTGGCGGCGGGCGAAAGCGAGTAACTGGCTGGTCAGTTTCGAGGCACGCTCGACTGTGTCGGACACCGCACGCATATAGCGCTGACGGCGTTCTTCCGGCAGGTTGGGCTGGCGCAGAAAATCCACCGACGAGCGAATGATCGTCAGCAGATTGTTGAAGTCATGGGCAACGCCGCCGGTCAACTGGCCGATCGCTTCGAGCTTCTGCGACTGGCGCAACGCTGATTCGGCTTGAGCCAGGCGCAGGCTGCGTTCCTCGACCCGCTGTTCCAGTGTGGCATTGAGTTCAGCGAGCGCCAGCAGGCCTTCGCGGACATTGGCGTCGGAACGCACCCGCTCGATATGCGCCCAGCAACGTTCGGTGACTTCGCTGAGCAGGGCCTGTTCGAAGCTGGACCAGATGCGCGGCACTTTGTCGTGAATGGCCATTAACGCGGTAAGGCGACCTTGCTTGATCAGCGGCACGCAAATGGTGGCGGTGATGCCTATGCCCTGGAAGGTCGCCGATTCCTCCGGCGGCAACTCGCTGCGGTTGTCGTGAATTACCAGCGGTTCACCGGCGCGTAGCAGACGCACTGCCTTCTCACCGAAATCGCGCAATTGATAATGGCCGACGATGCTCGGCGAACCCGGCGCCGCGTAATCGCCACGAATGGTGAAACCATCTTCGTCGGCATCCATGTCGGCGTAGGCGCAATTGGACAGACGTAGTTGCTCGACCATCAGCCGCGTGCTCGCCGCCAAAATCGATTGCGCATCCGTGGCGTTGGTTACCGCGTTGCCAATGGCATCGAGGACGGCCAGGCGTCGATTGAGATAAACGGTCTGGGTGGTTTCGGTGACGGTGTCGATCATGCCGACGACATTGCCGTGGGAGTCGCGAATCGGGCTGTAACAGAAAGTGAAGAACGCCTGCTCCGGGCCCTTGCCGCGTTCGATCTGTAGAGCAAAGTTTTCGATGTAGGTCGCCTGGCCGGCATACGCCGCTTCGGCGATCGGGCTGATCTCGTGCCAGGCTTCCTTCCAGATATCGCTGAAAGGTCGTCCCAATGCTTGCGGCTTGTCGCCGAGAATCGGCACGAAGGCGTCGTTATAAAGGGTGATCAGTTGCGGACCCCAGACGATCGCCTGAGGGAAATGCGACGCGAGACTGAGCGAGACAGTGGTCTTGAGTACATCGGGCCAGTTTTCCAACGGGCCGAGGGGCGAATTCGCCCAGTCGTGATGGCGGATCTGCCCGGCCATCTCGCCTTTGTCTTGCAACCAGTCTGTCATGGGGTTCGTGTCTATCCGGGCACTTGTCTGAGAACAGAGACCTTCGCACAGGGTGTTTGGTTTCAGCGCACCAGACACTGTTTGCGCTGCGAATTATTCTGACGTACATCATGGCAGCAAAAAACAGCGATGGCGAAAAGAGCGTCTTTTCGCCACCGGTTTTATCTTCAGATCGTGAGCGACTGCTCAGGCCTCGACGGTCGGAAAATCAATGTCGGTCAGCGCAGTGTTGTTCAGGTAATTGGTCAATGTCTGCACCGCCACCAGGGCAATCACTTCGATGATCTTGCGGTCATCGATACCGGCAGCGCGGGCAGCCGCCAGTTGTTCGTCGCTCAAGTGACCACGGGTCTCGGTCAGTTGGCGGGCGAGGGCGGCGTAGGCATTCAGTTCGCCATGACGTGCCGCGACGATGTCCTGTGCAGAGAGCCCGGCCTTGTCAGCGAACACAGTGTGTGCGGACAGGCAGTAGTCGCAGCCGTTGACCTGCGAAGTGGCGAGGTAAATGGCTTCTTTTTCTTTGCCGCTCAACGAGGTTTTGCCGAGGATGGCCGAGGCTTGCAGGTAAGTGTCGAGGGCAACCGGTGCCTGGGCGAGGGTGGTGAAGACGTTGGGCAGGAAGCCGATTTTTTTCTTCACGCCTTCCAGTGCAGGACGGGTAGCATCGGTGGCGGTGTCGAGGCTGATTGCAGGGATGCGGCTCATGGTGATTCTCCGAAATTCCGCAGCGAAGTGCAGCGGCGATGGAGAGATCTTAGGGGCTGCCAGTAGCGCTTTGGCGGCAAATCGTCGAGGATATGCGGCAGATCGTCCAGATATGCCTTCGGGAGTCAGCCATGGATCGCCTTTCCACATTACTTAGTCATTTCGGTGTGAACGCCGGGACCTTCCATAGCGGCGCGTTTTGCGGCGTGAGCGTTCACGAAGGCGAACCGGTCGGCCATGTGCATGTTCTGCAAGCCGGGGCGTTGCTGCTCAAACCAGGCAACGAGCGGGAAATTCGCCTGGAAGAGCCGTCGCTGATTTTCTTTCCCCGGCCGTTCACCCACCGGATGTCTGCCGACGAGGCCATGGCCAGCCAAGTGGTGTGCGCCTCGCTGACCTTCGACGGCGGTTCGGGCAATGCCCTGGCCGCCGCGTTGCCTGACTATCTAATATTGAAACTCACCGACATCCCGGAACTGCGCAGCACCCTTGACTGGTTGTTCAGCGAGGCGTTTGAAGGCCATTGCGGGCGGGTGGCGGTGATGGATCGCCTGTTCGAATTGCTGGTGATTCTGCTGCTGCGCCATCTGATTGGCAGTCGCGATCAGCAGCCGGGCATGATGGCCGGGCTGGCTGACGCACGTTTATCCCGCGCCTTGAACCTGATTCACGAGCAACCGCACAAGCCGTGGAGTGTGGCCGATCTCGCGACTGCGGCGAACCAGTCCCGCGCCGGTTTCGCCGAGCAGTTCCGCCGCGTGGTCGGGCAGACGCCGGCAGATTATCTGCTGAGCTGGCGCGTCAGTCTTGCGCAGAAACGCCTGCGCGAAGGCCGGCCGATTGCACTGATTGCCGAGGAGGTTGGATACGAAAGTCCGTCGGCGCTGGCCCGGGCGTTTCGGCGCAAGACCGGGCTCAGTCCTCGGCAATGGAAAGCCGAACACTGAACATTACCTGGCAAATTTCTTCGCCCCTGCCACGAAAAGAATCACACCGAGCGTTACGCCGAGCATGCCGACACTGACCTGTTCATGCAGCAACGTCGCGGCCAGCGCCAGACCGAAAAACGGTTGCAGCAATTGCAACTGCCCGACCGCGGCGATCCCGCCCTGAGCGAGGCCTCGGTACCAGCACACGAAGCCGATCAGCATGCTGAACAACGACACGTAGCCCAGGCACAGCCACGCCGACACGCTGATGTTGGCAAACGAGGCGGGCGCCAGCCACAGGCTCAGCAGCGCCATCAGCGGTAACGACAACACCAGCGCCCAGCAGATCACCTGCCAGCCGCCGAGGCTGCGTGACAGTTTCGCGCCTTCGGCGTAACCGAGGCCGCAGGCCAGAATCGCCGCGAGCATCAGCAGGTCCCCGGTCGGCGACGCGCTCAGCCCTTGAGACAAGGCGAAGCCCACCACCAGCGCACTGCCCAGGATGGAGAAGATCCAAAACACCGGTCGTGGCCGTTCCCCACCACGCAAGACTCCAAACATCGCCGTGGCCAGCGGGAGCAATCCTACAAACACAATCGAATGCGCTGACGTTACGTGCTGCAATGCCAACGCAGTCAACAGCGGAAAACCCAGAACCACGCCCAGCGCCACTATCAACAGGGACAGCCACTGATGGCGCGACGGTCGCCGCTGCTTGAACAACAGCAGAAGTGCTACGGCGAGTGCCCCGGCAATCGCTGCTCGCAACACGGTCAGAAAGACCGGATCGAATTCCAGCACCGCCAAGCGTGTGGCCGGCAGCGAACCGCTGAAAATCAGCACGCCGATAAAACCGTTGATCCAGCCGCTGGTTTTTTCCAGCACCGGGTTGGCCGCAGTCGATGTTGTGTGCATGTCGGTCGCGCTCAAAACGTGGATTGTGTTGCGGCGATGCTAGGGCTGAGAATCAGCACAATCAAAAAATTGTCATGGATACAGACCACATGCCGCGTTCCCGTTACAAGACCCTGGTTGACCGTTACGCGGCGGACATTCGTGGTGGACGTTTGGCGCCGGGTACGCGATTGCCAACGCATCGGCAACTGGCCGCGCAGGAAGGACTGGCGCTGGTGACCGCATCACGGGTTTACGCCGAGCTAGAAGCGATGGGCCTGGTCAGCGGCGAAGCCGGGCGTGGCACGTTTGTCCGAGAAACGTCGCTGGCGCCGGGGCAGGGCATCGATCAGAAAGACGTGGCGGTCGGCATGATCGACCTGAATTTCAACTATCCGTCGTTGCCCGGTCAGGCCGAGCTGTTGCGCACGGCGTTGCGCCAGTTGGCGTTGTCCGGTGATCTCGAAGCACTGCTGCGCTATCAACCCCACGCCGGACGTGCCCACGAACGCGCCTCGGTGGCGCGACATTTGTCGACACGCGGCGTGACGGTTGAAGCCGACCAGGTGCTGATCGTCAATGGCGCTCAGCAAGGTTTGGCGGTCACGCTGATGGCTCTGCTCAAACCTGGCGACGTGATCGCCGCCGATGCGCTGACCTACTCGGGATTCAAGGTACTGGCCGACGCGCTGCATCTGGAAGTGCTGGCGATTCCGATGACGCAACATGGCCCGGATTTGCCGGCACTGGACCGACTCTGCCGCCAGCGTGCGGTGCGCGCCGTGTACAGCATGCCGACACTGCATAATCCGCTGGGCTGGGTCATGCCACTGGAGCAGCGCGAGCAATTGATCGCGATTGCCCGTCGGCATGATCTGACGATCATTGAAGACGCGGCCTACGCGTTTCTGGTCAAGAGCCCGCCGCGAGCCTTGAGCGATCTGGCGCCGGAACGGACATTTTACATTTCGGGTCTGTCGAAAAACATCGCCACTGGTTTGCGGGTCGGCTTCATTGCGGCGCCACTCGCTCAGGTGCCTGGACTGGCGCGGATCATCCGCGCAACGACGTGGAACACGCCTGGGGTCATGACCGCCATCGCCTGCGGCTGGCTCGATGACGGTACAGTCACATTGCTTGAACAGCAGAAACGCCACGATGCCATGGCCCGACAGGCCTTGGCGGCCGAGTTGCTGAAAGGGCTGCGCTACATGGCTCATCCGGCCTCGTATTTTCTGTGGCTGCCGTTGCCCGAAGACGTGCGTGCCGATCAGATCGTTGTCGAGCTTATGCGGCAGCAGATTTCCGTCACCAGTGCAGAGCCGTTTTCGCTGGCGGCCAATACGCCCCATGCGATTCGTCTGGCTCTCGGGTCGGTGGACCTGCTGGTGTTGCGTCAGGCGTTGATCACTGTCAGGACGATTGTCGGTGCTTATCTGTAAACTGCGCCCACGCCATAAAAAGCCAGTTTGGACTGTTCAATGAAATTCACCACAACACTGCTTCTCGCCTTGATTTTCAGCGCCAGTGCTCAGGCTGAGGGCGATCCTGAGGCCGGGGCGAAAATCTTCCCGCGCCTGTGCGGCGGTTGCCATCAGGTTGGCGAGTCGGCCCGACCGGGCTTTGGTCCGCAGCTCAACGGCGTCATTGGCCGGGCGGCCGGGACTTCGGCCAATTATGTTTATTCCGATGCAATGAAGAATTCAGGGATTACCTGGGATCGGGCGACGCTCAAGGCGTATCTCGAGGATCCGAAAGGGGTGGTGCCGGGCACGCGGATGATTTTCTGGGGAGTGAGTGATGAGGAGAAGTTGGAGAATCTGCTGGCTTATCTGCAGAAGTTCAGTGCCGAGCCTTAGTCGGGCGATGGTTTTTCGCGCCCAGCTGCGCTGCTTTGCTTTTCTGTGGGAGCGAGCCTGCTCGCGAAAGCGGTTCTCCAAACGACTCATATTTCCGGTTTTACCCAATCCCTGTGGGAGCTGGCTTGCCAGCGATGGCGGCCTGCGGGCCGACCTGTCTCTGGTTGATACACGCCGCTGTCAGCGGGCATGGAACGCCACCTGATTGCGCCCCGCAGCCTTCGCCTGATACAGCTGCTGATCGGCACGTTTGACCAGCGTCGTATGGTTGTTGTCTGCCGGATCTGCCAGGCCGAGGCCAATACTCACGGTAACGTTGCCGACACCGGGAAACTCCGCTTGGGCCACCGCCGCGCGAATCTTCTCGGCGACGACTTCCGGGGTGTCGGGTTGCGCCACTTCCGGTAGCAGTACGGCGAATTCTTCGCCACCGTAACGGGCGACGAAATCGGTGCTGCGCACGCTGTCCTGAATCAGCTTTGCCAGTTGTTGCAGGACCTCGTCACCGACCGCATGGCCGTGGCTGTCATTGATGCGTTTGAAGTAATCGGCGTCGATCAGCAGCAGGGCGAACGGGCGTCCGGTGCGCCGCGACAGCAGCGAGTACTCTGTGATTTTTTCGTCAAATCGGCGGCGGTTATAGACGCCGGTCAAGCCGTCGTGCGTGGCCAGACTCAGCAGCTCGGCATTGGCCTCGGTGAGCGCGGCGGTGCGTTGCGCCACGGTGGCTTCCAGCGAGGCGTTGGCTTCCTGCAGTTCGCGCTCCTTGCCGAGCAGCGATCGTGTCATCGCATCGATAGACTGTCCGAGCTGGGCAATTTCCAGCACCGGATGCTGGAGCTGGAACTGCGCGCCGGGCTGGTTGTTCTGCACCTGTTTGGCCGAGTGCGCGAGTTGTTCGATCGTGCGGCTCAGGTACAGCGCCAGGTAATAAGCCACCAGGCCGAAAACGATGGCGGCGAAAACGCCGAGGATCAGCAATTCATATTGCAGCGTCCGCGCCGGTTGCAGCGCGGTCTCCAGTGGCTGGCGGATGGCGATCGACCACGACAGCGCCGTGCCCGATGGCGTCGGCACGGTGACCATGCTGGTCAGGTAACCGTTGGCCGCCGTCCAGCCCGACAATACCGGATCGTTGGTCGCCAACTGTTGGCCCATCAGCGCTTCGGGGTAGAGCACCTTGCCATCGTGGTCGACGATCAGTGCCTGTATATCCGGCGCCGAGTTTTTGTGGGAGAACGCCGCCGACTCGACGATGCGGGTCACCCAGCTCCAATGCGCATGTGCACCCAGCACGCCAATCACCTGACCTTCGGCGTTATGGATCGGTGCGGCGAAATCGATGAAGCGCAGCGGCTCGCCATTGGGCAGGCCGGGCAACAATTTTGCCAGCAGTACCGCTTCGTGGGGATCGCCGGTGTACTGGCGGCGCAAGCCAGTCTGAAACCACGGGCGTTTTTGAACTGACTGGCCGACCAGCAAATCGTTGACGGCCTGGCGGACGTTGCCCTCGGCGTCGGTGACGCCCATCCACGCATATTCGGCGCGCGCCTGGGTACGCAATTGCATCGACTTGAGAATGGCTGGATTGTCCAGATCGCCACGCTCCAGATGCGGCGCGCGACTTAGCAGATAGACCTCCAGTTGCCGCTCGCGCAGTTGCTCACCCACCAACGTCGCCGTCGAGCGCGCCGTGTTCAGCAAGGCATTGCCGCTGGCCTGCTTCATCTGTTCGGTGGCGATGTGACCGACATAAAAGCCGACGCTCAATAACGTCAGCAGGGACAAACCGCCGAACCACAGGGTGAGATGGCTACGCAGACTGGCTTTGAACATGGAGGCGGGTGTCTGTCTTTATTGAAGTGGCGCCATGGTATGCGACATCGCCGACGGCGGGCCAGCGAACGGGCTCAAGTAAATGCAAAGAAGATTGATGCTAATGAGCCATCATTTTGGTTAGAATGCGCGCCGCCCGAGAGACGGATCCCGGGCGTTCCCCCATGGAGTTTTACTGTGAAATACCTCAGCAAAGTAGTCGCCGCCGCACTGTTCGGTGTGGTTCTGGCAGGTTGCACCGGCGCCCCGATGAAAACCGCCCATTACGACAGCAACCAATACACCGTGGTTGGCCACAGCGAAGCATCGGCCACCGGCCTGCTGCTGTTTGGCATTATCCCGATCCGCCAGAACAGCCGATTTGTGCGCGCGCAAAACGCGGCCATCCAAGCCAAGGGCGGCGATGCAATGATCAACACGCTGGTTCAGGAAAACTGGTTCTGGGCCTGGGTCCTGACCGGTTACACCACCACCATCTCCGGTGACGTGGTCAAGCTGAAAACCGCGCAATAAGCGTCGGCTGAATGCAAAAAAGCCCGGCTGATCAGGCCGGGCTTTTTCATGGGTGCTGCGGTGATGGGATTGATTCATGCGACACGGCGTTCGATCAGACGATCGGAGCCACCCTCGGCAACACGGCGTTCGATCAGACGATCCGAACCACCCTCGGCAACACGGCGTTCGATCAGACGATCCGAACCACCTTCGGCAACACGGCGTTCGATCAGACGATCCGAACCACCTTCGGCAACACGGCGTTCGATCAGACGATCCGAACCACCTTC
>Ga0157369_10001615_pt1 | contig 27584 bp, 26 predicted proteins | sample C25metaG_FD_113461 | JGI IMG/M metagenome (GOLD analysis project Ga0157369, IMG submission 113461) | Corn rhizosphere microbial communities from Kellogg Biological Station, Michigan, USA - C2-5 metaG | ecosystem: Host-associated > Plants > Roots > Rhizosphere > Soil | place: USA: Michigan... | reverse complement strand
GACGTCCCAAGATTCCAGATTCGCTGCTCGAGAAGGCGAAGGGATTGAGTGCGGAGGAAATCTGGGCGGTGCTGCCCGGCGCTGGTTATAACAATCAGTTTGAAGCCGGATGGCAAATCCTCCATCCGGGAAAAAAGCTCGTCGGGCGGGCCGTCACAGTCCAGTACATGCCTCTGCGGCCTGACGTGGGTGATGTTGCCGACGCGAATGCGACCGCAAAGGGCCAGGCGAAGCCGCCGCCTCAGCGCGTCATCGACCTTCTGCAACCAGGCGATGTGGTCGTGGTTGATCTATTCGGGAAAATCAATTACGGAACATTCGGAGGAGATAACCTTCACACGGCCTTATATGCCGTCACCAAAACAGGCTTCGTGATCGACGGTTCGATCCGCGACTTGGACGGCGTGATGGAGATCGGCTCGCAGGGTTACTTTCGGGGCGCGACTCCAACTACGTACCGTGAGGTAATGCTCACTGGAATCAATGTTCCCATCCGCGTCGGTAACGCCACAGTCATGCCAGGCGATGTCGTCTTTGGCGACGGTGAGGGCGTCTACTTTATTCCCCCCCAATTCGTCCAACCGATTTTGAAACAAGCCGAAATCACACACATTCACGATGACTGGACCAAGGCAAAGTTCCAGACTGGCAAGTACAAGGCGAGTGAGCTTTACCCCAGTCCCAAGGACCCGGCGCTCAAGAAGGAATTCGACGAATACCTCAAGAAGCGCCTCGCGCAACAATGACGATCTTCGCCGGCCGTTACGCGCGCCTCGTGGCGCGCCACTTTGCCTGACCGTACTCGCCGAGATTGACGTCACCCGACATGGTGTCGCCTGAAACCGATCCCGTGAAGGTGTACGACAGCGTGTTTCCATCTGCGGGATGCGTGCTGTGGAATTTTACTTCGGCGCCGTCGATGTGACCCTTCAGATCGCCTTGATAGGCCCAACCCTGGTGGAGTCCTCCCAGATTGTTCCCTTTTGCCACCAATACCAACTTATGGCGCGAAGATCCCACTTCATACTGCATCTCGACCTCCCACGTCCCCGAGATATCGGTTGTGGCGTCCGACCAAGCCTTCGGAGGCGCCGGCTTCGGGGCTGCATTGAAGACTTCAAAGAGCCGCTGTGCGACGAGCTTGTGCTCGCCGGATTTCATTGCCACCGGACGAATCACGAATGAATGTCCATCGCCCTCGGCCTGCGTCATGATGCGGGGTTCGCCGTCAAGCAGCACACGTCCGACCTCGCCGGCGGTCATCCCGATCTGCTTCGGATCCCAGCTAATGTTCAAGATCGGGAACGGTCCGCCGCGTATAGGGCCGCGCACTTCCGCCCGAACGCTACTCACTTTCGTGATCTGCGGGATCATTTCGGCGTACCAAGATTCCCACATTTTCATGTCGGCTTGGATATCGCGCTCCTGCCGCCAGACCTCGACCGCGCGTAGCATCCCTACGATCTCTTCCTTGCTGACCTTCGCCGTGCGTCCGAATCCATGATGCGGCGCGCTATTAGCCCATGCCGCGCGCACCAGATCACGACGGCCGATCAATAGGCCGGCCGTTTGCGGTCCGCGGATGATCTTACCGCCGCTATAGGCGACCATATCGGCGCCCAGCGAGATGTACGGATTTGGCACGATCAGGTAGTCGGCCGCGGCATCCACCAGAATGGGAACCTGGGCTTTTCGCGCGATGGGCGCGACATCTTTCAGATCGAGCTTCGCGCCGCCGAAGTACTGGCCGAGAACCGCAACCATAACAGTGTGCGGGTTGATCGCGTTGCGCAATTCATCCGGCGTGTCGACCTCGATCATTTTCACATTCAAATCGCGGATCGCGTGATCGTATACGTTGCGTGATTCGCGCGGCATGATCACTTCGTTCTTGATCCCCTCGAGATTGGGCAGCCGCTGAATCTTTTCGGGATCGGTGCCCGCGAGGCAGCCCGCCGTGGCAAACATAAGCGACGATGCGGCCCCCGCGGTGACCATGCCCCAGCCAGTCTGCAGCAACTCAGCTAGCCGGTCGCCGACCTTGTCCATCAGCTCATTTAAGTTGACGTGATAGTGGGAAGCCTGCTCGACCGTCGAAATCACCTCCGGCAAAGTAGCGGAGCCGCCATTGATTGTGAGCGTCGCGGTGCAGTTGATAAACGGCTTCACGCCGATGCGCGTATAGGGGTCAGTGTCACTCGATTTCGCGGTTGCTCCTTCCGCCGGTCTGTGCCCGGCCAGCTTCGCGGCAACCGTCCCTACGGCGGTTCGAGTAAGAAAGCGCCTTCGAGAATTCATCATGAGAATCCTATCGCGTTTTGGGTCGGTGATTCTTGCACTATCATCGAAAGGCAATGTTTCAAGTGTCATTGAAGGTCGTGCGGTTCATCTTCGCGGCAGGTCTCCTTTCCGCTCAAACAAATAATCTGATATTGAGAGGCGGCCACGTCATCGATCCTGCCAATCGGATCGACGGTGTCCTGGACGTGGCGGTGTCTGGCAATCGAATCACCGCTGTCGCGCCTAATCTCGCCCCATCGCAAGGCGCAAAAGTGATCGACGTGAGCAAATTTTACGTTGTACCGGGTCTCGTCGATCTGCATATGCATGTCTTCGGATACGAAGGTGCGATCGACCCTGACGAAAATGCCCTTCCTGCCGGAACAACAACCATCGTCGATGCGGGCGGCAGCGGCTGGCGCACTTTCGATGAATTTGACAAAACGGTAATTGCGCACGCCAAGACGCGTGTGCTGGCATTGCTCAATATTGTTGGCGCCGGCATGGTCGGCGAGCCGTATGAAAGCAACACAGAGGATATGGAACCGGAGAAAACGGCTGACATGATCAAGCGGCATCGTGACGTGATCGTCGGCATCAAGACTGCGCATTTCAGCGGCACCGGCTGGACAGCGATCGATCGTGCCGTAGCGGCGGGCCGGCTTTCCGGAGTTCCCATTATGGTCGACGACAAAATTTTCACCAATACCGGCCGTACCTCGCGTGAGGAGCTGCTGGAACATTTGCGCCCCGGCGACATCCACACGCACATGTACAACGATCGCCAGATCGAACTAGTCGATCGTTTTAGTGGAAAGGTCGAGCCTTATATGATCGAGGCGCGCCAACGGGGCGTCCTGTTCGATCTCGGACATGGTGCGGGCAGTTTCCTTTGGCCGGTCGCCGACAAAGCCATGGGGCAGAATTTTTATCCGGATACGATCAGTACCGACCTCCACGCTGAGAGTGTCATGAAGCAGCGTTCCGACATGCCTAATTGCATGTCGAAATTAATGCTGCTCGGCATGGGCCTGAATGATGCGGTATTGCGCTCAACCGTAACTCCGGCCAAGGCGATTCACCGCTTTCCCGAGCTGGGCACCCTGGGGAAAGGGCAGATCGCAGATATTGCAGTGTTGGCGTTGCAAACTGGCGTTTTCTCGTTTACGGATGCGTGGCCTGCCAAGCGGCTCGGAACAAAACGCCTCGAATGTGTTTTGACGGTACGCAATGGCAAGGTTGTGTATCAGCGTCAGGAGGAGGCTTCTCATCCGACGGGTTCGATTTATGACGTCTTGTTGAAGAATGGCCATGTGATCGATCCGGCGAATCATCGCGATGGCCGATTTGACGTCGCGATCACGAAAGGCAAAATCGCCAAGGTCGCGACCGGGCTTCATGCCGCACAGGCACGGATCACTCTCGATGCCAGCGATTACCTGGTTACGCCCGGTCTCATCGAGATCAGCGAGACCTACCGGCCCGATACCGTCACACTCACGAAGGGTGCAACGACGCTCGTCATTGTTGGCGATACAGTTCCGAAGCTTGGTGCGCACACCAAGACCAGAGTGCTCGCCATTCCCACAAAAATAGCGCCGCCTACCACGCAGCCGGACCTTACCCCGGAAGCATTTATCGAGCAGGGCACCGTTTCCGCCGCCAAAACGATCCACAAACCAGAATTGGGAACCCTCGAAGAAGGCTCGGATGCGGATGTCGCCCTGTTCGAATCGGACAAGGGCAGGCTTGAATGCGTTCTGACCGTTCGGCACGGCGCGGTCGTTTGGGATGCGGAGGGGCTCGCCACAACAGATTGGGCCGCCGCGGGACCATACACGAACTTCAAATAACAACGAAATGAGGTAATGGTCGCAGGCAATTGAAAAAGATTCCTTATGGCAGAAATTGCGGATGCGCCATCCGGAAAGTATCCTGGTCGGCCGCCATTCACTGCTCACTTCATCGGAAGATATTTCCTGGGCACCTTCAAGGCCATGCTGCCGGCCACAGTGACTACATCGTATTCACCGACTACTCCAATCAACTGATGGGCCGCCCAGGGCTCTAGTTGGTAGTCCGTAACTAGCCACTGGACCATGTCCGCAGTCGCCATTTGTAATCCGCGATCCAGCGAACTGGCAAATTCTGGCTGCGCGCCTACGCTGATCAGAAATTCGTCCGTTTCGACGCGCGGGCCAGTGACATGGCTATTCTTAATCACGTCCACGGAAAACTCGACATCCATAGATGTTTCAACGCCCGTGCCGGTAGCCTCGCCGTCGCCCATGAGTGCATGCCCGTCACCTAAGAACAACAAGGCGCCCGGATGATAGACGGGCAGAATCACCGTGGCCCCTTCGCCAATCTCGTTGTAATCGAGGTTGCCGCCATAGCTGCCGGCTGGACCGGATGTCGGTACGAAATCGCCTGGTGCGGCCACGCCGATACAGCCAAGCATCGGGCGTGCCGGAAAACTTAACTTTATTTTGTTGCTGACAGGCTCACGCAGGCGAACCGTCTGATGTTCCACGTCGATGTCCCAGGGAACGATATTGTCGCGGTCCTTGCGTACTAAGTCGGCTTTGTAGTGGTTTGGGTAAGTGGTCTCTATGGATTCTGGTGTAAGAGCGAAGAGACCGAGGCGATACCCCGTATACCCCCAGTTACGGTTCAGGCGAACCTTGCGAAGTTTGACCACCAGCGCGTCCCCAGGTGCCGCGCCGTCAACATAGAAAGGACCCGTCAACGGATTACCTGGTTCCGATCGGTGTTCGCCGCGGTAATCCTGCCCACCGGAATCCAACGTTTTAGTGACGATAACGTCGCCAGATTTGATCGTTTGGAGAACCGCATTGGTATGCGCGAACGTTCGATAGTAGTGGTCTGGCGTGATCTGGTAGGTCTCACCCGGCAGGGCCACAGGTACAAGAGTCGCTAAGAGAAGCAGCAGGCGCATTTTCAATGGTTGCATAAGAAATCTCTGTCCGATGCCGACCGTCTGCCGTGATTTCCGGTTGCGGCCGAGCACTCGACAGCTTCCACCAGACTTGTCTCCTGGTGGTGATACCATCCTGCGCATGCGTTTCCTTCTGTTGTTGCTTGCTTTCCTTCTTTGGTCCTGTGGGAGTGAGAAAGACCGACCTCAGCCGAAATCAGAGGCGGCTACGGCGATGCCGGCTGAACCGGAAGTTACCGTGGCGACGACCGTTGCCTTCACTGAGGGTCCCGCACAAGGGCCTGACGGGCTCATTTACTTTACCGACGTCACCAACAATCGTATTCTTCGCTTCGATCCGCGAACGAAGAAGCACGAGGTGTTTCGGGCGGACTCGAACCGTACCAATGGCTTGTTATTTGACAGTGAGGGACGGTTGATTGCCTGCGAGAGTTCTGACGCCGAGCGCAACAACCCGCGTCTGACGCGCACGGACATGAAGACGGGGCGAGTGGACATCCTTGCCGCCGGATTTGAAGGGAAACAGTTCAACGGACCTAATGATGTGACGGTCGATTCCAGGGGCCGGCTGTATTTCACGGATCCGGTTCCGGACGCCGCGTCTCAGGAGCCGGCGAGGCCGAAGAATGCAACGGGCATTCCGGCCGTGTACAGAGTTGATGCCAACGGGAAGATCGTGCGAATACTGGCGTCTCCGGCTACCGAGTGGCCAAATGGCATCGTGATCTCTCCGGATGATAAGACGCTGTATCTGATCGAGGCGCACAAGACAGAAGGTGGCACGCGGGCGATTCGTGCCTATGATCTGTCGCTCGAGGGAACCGTGTCGAATATGAGGGTTCACTACAACTTCTATCCGGGTCGCAGCGCCGATGGCATGGCGATCGATACGCAGGGAAACATCTACGCAGCAGCCGGATTGCACCGTCGCCGGGGAACGCACGAGACGCTGGATACGAAGTGCGGCGTGTACGTGATCTCGCCACAGGGCAAGTTGCTGCGGTTTGTGCCTATTCCGGAGGACACGATTACGAATACCGCCTTTGGCGGCCCGGATATGCGGACGCTCTATGTGACCGCGGGTAAGACGTTGTTTCAGATGCCGACGGAGGTTGCGGGATTGAATCGCTAGTTTGTACGTTGCGCGGGTCGGAAGCATGATGTGAATGATTTGAAAATCGGTCTACGTTAGATGTCCCGTCAGATTGTGCGAAAGAACAGAGCGCCGAAACATTGAAGCTCACTGCGCAGTCCCAAACGGTAAGATTGCAAAAAGAATGCCGAGAAATGCCCATGACAACCAAGCCTGATGTTTTCCGCCAAACCTTGAGCATCGGAACGAATTCCTTCAAATATGATTTGGGCAGGGAAGACCACGATGGCAATCAAGGCTCAGAGGTCTCAGTGTTCGTTCAGGATCACGGTAAAATCCGCCACTTCTATGCAGTCATTCGCGTATGTCCCCCGAAATTAAGGAACGCGGCCTGGACCTGCTCAATCCCATCTGGAACGTCCTCTATCTGACTCCGCACGGCCGAGGCGATTTCTACGCTAGCCTTGCCTATGGCACAGAGGTCCGCGGGTAAAAAGAACCTGGAGTTGGAAAAGTGGCAACCGTTTTGGCCTTGGGTCTCGATCCGACTTTCGCGGATTTCACGTCGATGCCGGGTTTGACATCTGAGCTCGTTCAAGCCTTTATCGACTCTCAATTGGAGCGTGTGCGCGCGTTAGGATATCAAGTCGAAAGTTGCTTGGTGGATTCCGGTTTTTTAATCGGCGATTCTCCGGAGGATGTCCGCGCCGCCAGATGCCTCGGAGCGCGTGGATGTTTGGTTCGCACCGGCTGGGCGACTAACCCGTTGTCGTCGAAAAAGCCGCCCCAGATGCCAGCATCGTCGTCAACTCGCTCGCCGAAGCAGCGGATTGGACTTGCATTTCTAACAAGCGGCGAGGTGTAGAACTTCGTGAGCATTCTGATCTAGGGGGGCGCAGGAGAGCGCCCAGAATGCCCAAGCCCGGACGCATTGGCGCGTACAAGAGCTTCGCGTCATCGCGATAGACACGGTTGTGCTAGGGGGTTGACCAGGCTCGAGTATTTCCGGATGTGAGTGTTTGCTCGGAGAGATCGCTGGATGGGTTCATTGATTTGGTGCGGACGACTCGACCATTTCGACGTCAATGATGATCGCAATATCAGCACCTACCATTCCCGGCGTGCCACTAACTCCAAAATCCATTCGGTTGATCTTGGTAGTGGCGGAGGCCCCCATGTGGAGATTACCGCGCTGGTCCTTGGCCGGGTCGCTAGGTCCGTCGACATCGTTATGCCATGAATTGTCAGATCGCCATCGACCTTAAGTTTGCCACCACCTGCCCACTCGACGTGGGTTGACTTGAAGGTGATCGTCCCATACTTCGCAGTATCGAGGAATCATTGTGTTTAATTCAGCCGTGTTGCCCCATACTGGCCTCAACCCAAGAACCTTTCTGACAAGGAGCCCATACGACTTGATCCGGCTGTTCATACCTCGTTTGGCGTTCCAGACGCCACCATACGGCCTGTTCTCCTGCGCCCGGACCAATGTCGATTACATAGTCGCTCGCTGCGACGACACGGATATCGTGTTCGACAGCGACGATGGTGGATTCAATTGACTTTTTCGAAGCGCTCTCGCAACGGTCCGCAGGCCGCCAAAAGCGATCCAACCAGGAGCGTAGCCCGCGAACCAGCGTCAGCTAGAAGCACTGCAAACCGGCTTATCGAATATCCCAAGGCGGCACCTACTAGAACGTCCGGAGTATAGTGCGCCGACAGGCTCAACCGCGAAAATCCAATTGCCGAACCGCCGCCATAGGCCAGAATCGGAACCCAGCGATGCTGACTTCCGTATCGCCGGGAAATTCTGGTAGCGACGGCAAACGCCTTGATCGGTCTGACGAGCAATTCGTGGCAATCCCACTTTCTGGCTTTGGATTTGGCGCGTTTCAACGGCCGTGTATCCAGTCTGGGTTTTCCGGACAGGGGCGAGCCCATTCCAGAGCGTAATCCGCTCGATCCTTCGCGGTTCTATTCCAAGCAATTGACACTGTTGGCCGCCGGCTTCTCTCCGAAACTCGATTGCGAACCGCGAGACATTCGCTTCAACTCGCGAATGATCAGATCCGCCTAGGCCCCACGAAAGAAACTCTTCATTTGGGAAATAGGATCTGCAGCGTTCGATGACATACATCCGGATGCTCCCACTTCGATCGCTGCTCGGCCGCGCGTCTCCGAGTTCGCTACGCCGATCACATTGGCGCCCACACCGTCCAGTCCTCGCTTTCCGGCTGGCGGAAAGCGAACCCAGTCAACCCATTGCTTTGCCTCTTCGGCGCTGCAGCAATGCGGGACCATCGAGCCATCGCGCCAAACTCCAGCGCTCTCATCGGACTGTCGTATCCGGTTTTGCGAAATGCGAACCATCAAGTCCAGACCACTCGTGGCACGCCAGTGAGATGGGGTCGATTTTGTCGAACCGAACGCGCGGTGCTCGATATCGAACCAGACCACGTCGTATCCGATATGGCCGATTACCTCGATGAGCCACGGATCTATAACACGGCTGACGGCCAGCCACTTTTAGGAAACTGCCTTCGCGCAGCTTCCGCAAAACTTTGCTTTTGATCATATCGATTTTTCAGGGTTTGATGCCGAGAACCTTCAAACTGTCCCGTTGAATCATCCGCTCGATGCATTCTTCATTCAGCCGCGGCAGCTTCGTGCCGTCCAACATATCGTTTAGGGCGCGAATGCCGGCAATACTGGCATCGACCGTTGTGAACGGATAGTCCGTTCCAAAGAGCACCTTATCCCAGACTCCGTACTCCTGAATCAGCATCAGCGAATGGTAAAGCTGAAAAGGCCGGTAGTGTAATGCAGAACAGTCGGCGTAGACGTTCTCATGTTTTCGAATGACGACGGCGCATTCCCCTTCGTACGGATGGCTCAAATGAGCCATGATGATCTTCACATCTGGGAAGCGGATCGCGACTGTGTCCAGCAACGCAGGGCGTGTACTGCAAAGGCGCTTTATCGATGAATGTCGTTCCAGTATGGAGCAAAACCGGCAAACCGTGTTTGGTCGCGTATTCCCAGAGATAATCCAAATCAGGAAGATTGGGATCAAATCCCGCATACATCGGCAGCAGCTTGACGCCTTTCAGTTTTAAATCCTGATGCCCCCGGATCAGTTCATCCCGCCAGCCAGGCTGCGTCGGATCGATACTGAGAAAGCCGATCAAACGATCCGGGTGCCGGCTGACGTACGCCGCAACTTCGTCGTCCGGCACCCAGACTCCGGCGAGCTTCGCTTTACCGCCGAATACAATCGTCCACTGGCGATCTTTGGCGGTTGCTTCGTATTCTTTCCAGCGGACCGTAAGGTCCACTTCTACGCCATTGCGCGCTCTCGCCGCCTGTCTGACGAAGTCGGGCGTGAAGTGAGCAGGATAGGTAAAGAAATGGCTATGAACGTCAACAATCATGTGAACAATCGAGTGCGGATCAAAGTTGCTTCCATCACGCTAACACGAGTTTCGCCCGCACGAACCGGTTTGGAAGCACGTCCGTGCTTTGGGCTGGACTGAAGCGGTTCAGGCGCCGCAAAGCTCCTTTTTCGTCAGTTCATTGAGCAGCGGGTGCCCGTTCACGTAGCGCTTGAGGTTATTCAGAAAAATTTCCCAGATACGCTCCGGAAAGTGTGGGCTCAATGAGGATCCTGAAATATGCGGCGTGAAGAACTACGTTGGGAAACTGCCACAATGGGTGATCTGCAGGCATTGGATAGTGATAATGAGTATCCAACGCCGCCCCGGCAATCCAACCTTCCTGTAGCGCCTTCACTAGCACGTGCTCCTGAATAATGGGTCCGCGCGCCGGATTGAGCACGAAGGAAGTACGTGGAAGGGCCTGTAGCTGCCGTTCGCCAATCAGTCCGTGCGTCCGTTTTGTGAGCGGAAGAGCAAGAATTAGAAAGTCGAGTCCCGCCAGAAATTTGAGTTCCGGCCCTCGGTGAACTGCCTGTCCGGCAACACGCCTTCCGTATCGCTGGTGCCCGGCACAAGGTATACGTCGCGCCGTGGTCTCACGGGCCCGCGCGACATCGCGTGGACTTCCATGCCGAAAGCCTTGGCCAGCCGGGCCGTCTCGCGCCGGATTCCTCCATAGCCCCAGATTCCTGCAGTTAATCCACGAATCTCCGTTTGAAAGATAGCAGAGCGATCCCAGCCGCGACTCTTGGTTCCGAATCATGCCGCGTAAGTTTCGAGCAAGCGAGACCATCATCGCCATGTTCCACGCCGCGATCGGCACATCGAAGACGCCGCGGCCATTGCAGGCGCGAACACCTTTCTCGTCCAATCCCAAACCCATCAGTTGCGCGTATTCGACGGAGGCGATCTGAACCAGTTTCAGCGCCTTCATATCTCCGAAATTCGTGGGAGGGTGCGTACAGAAGAGAATTCGACATTCCGGATCAACTCTGCGGGCAGAGCGCGTTGATGCGCCTCCGGATTCTCGACAATCGAGACATGGGCCCTTGGCATGGCGTGTAAACGATCTGCGACGCCGGCCGTCATGGACACGTCGATCAGAACATGGACGCGCCCTCGTTCTTCTACAACTCCTTCACCGGAACGAGGAATTGGCATCGAAAAAGCAATTATCCCGCGTACGCCGGCCATACCGGCCACGACTCACAGTGGTCACTCAAACAGATCCAAAAGGATGGATGTCACGGTCGCGATCGTTCCTCTGACTTACTTCCTCGCAGCCGTGCATATTATGTTCTCTAAATGAAGACTCGAGCCGCCGTTTTGTATTCGATGGATCGAACGCGCCCCTACGCGGCGTCAAAAGCGCTGATCGTCGAAGAAGTGGACCTCGCCAGCCCGGGTCCCGGTTGTGTGCTGGTGGAGATCGTGGCTGCCGGGCTTTGTCATTCCGATCTATCCGTCATCAATGGCGTACGTCCACGCGTGATGCCAATGGTGCTTGGCCACGAAGCAGCGGGGATCGTTCGGGAGACCGGACCCGGCAGTGATGACTTTTCACCCGGAGACCATGTTGTCTTTTCGTATGTGCCCGCTTGTGGCCGTTGCTTGTACTGTGCGGTAGGGCGTCCGGCGCTGTGCGAGAAAGGCGCCGCGGCGAACGCGGCTGGCACGTTACTCAACGGCGAGCGATGTTTCACAAACAGCGCTGGGACAGCATTGCACCATCATTTGGGAGTCTCAGGTTTTTCACGGTTCACCGTGGCCGCTGCGGAATCTCTCATCAAGATCGATGCTGATTTGCCTCTCGAAATCGCGGCATTGTTTGGTTGCGCGGTCATCACTGGTGTCGGTGCGGTCATCAACTCAGCGCGAGTAGAGCCTGGTTCGAGCATCGCGATATTTGGACTGGGTGGTGTCGGCCTGAGCGCTGTACTAGGCGGTTCCATTGCCGGAGCCCAATCGATCATCGCGATAGACACCGTTCCCGAAAAATTGAACACGGCTCGAAAGCTGGGCGCTACCGAAACCGTTCGTGCCGGTGACAGCGATGTAGTTGCGATGATTCGGGAATTGTCGCACGGTGGCGTTGATTATGCGTTTGAATGCGCCGGCATCGAAGCGGTAATGACGCAAGCTTACGAAGCCACGCGCCGTGGTGGAACCACCATCGCAGTGGGCTTGCCGCCTCCGCAAAAACGTTTAGCCATTCCGATCGTGAGCCTTGTTGCCGAAGAACGCACGGTAAAAGGATCGTACATGGGGTCCGCTGTGCCCAGGCGTGACATACCTCGTCTGATTGCGCTTCATCGAGCCGGACGGCTACCAGTCGAATTGCTATTGAGCGGCAGCATAGAACTGGAAGAATTAAATGCTGCATTCGACCGCTTAGAGAACGGAGAGGCGGTGCGGCAGATATTGTCCTTCCATTAATGGCCGATCACAAAGCTTTCACAAGGACTGAGCGGCCCACCGTATCGTAACCCGGGTCGCCCTGCGATTTCACGGAATACTCCACAAATAGTTCGCCTGGTGCCACTTCCCGTATACCGGTTCACGCTGCAGTCATTGTGGATGAGAGTCGGCTGACCAGTCCAGGACTGGCCTTGATCGGTGGAAAATGCCAGGAAGTTCCCATCGTCTCGGAAATCCGGTTTGTGTCCGAAGGACATCACGAGAGTGCCATCTTGCATTTCAATTACGTCGGGATCCGTCCCGACAATATCCCGGCGCCGCCCGTACCGGCTGTACTGCCAGGAGAGTGGATAAGCGTGTCCACGTGCGTCCCTCGTCATCGGAGTCGCATTGATAAATAGGGTTTTCGCGGCCAGTTCGAAAAAGACAGATCAGGCGGCCTTTGTGCGACCCACGTGTTAGCCGCACCAGCACGGGCTCACCTGAGCCTTCTTGCCCATAATGGCCTGCAGCGATGGTCGCAACGTAGCTCCGTTACTTCGGCCCGCCGACCGCAGCAGAAATGAGCGCGTCTTATTCATCGTCGCGCGATATTCGGATGGAAATTTGTCAGAGTCGAAATGGCCGTAGGCGCTTGCCAACAAATCGCCATTTTCGAGCTCGATTATGGATCGGCGAAAGTACATTCGCGATATCGGAAAGCCCCGGTCGTCGTCCTCGCATGAGCCGGACTTAGTTGACTTTGGGAGTCAAACTTAGCGACTCAAACAACGTCAATTCGTAGGATCGTATCATTCCAACCGGCGACGCGTCAGGCCCGTAAATTTTCCAGCCGTCGTTTCTCTCTCAGCCGCCGGCTTCGGCTTCTGATCGAGCGCCCAGTAACCATCAGTCACGCCCGGTGTGTCCTGATAGCATCAATGGGTGGCCGGATCGGCATGCTGGAGCGCTTGCTTGTGTTCCTGATCGCCGTCTTTTTACTGCTTATCGCAACGCGCGCCATTTTGCGCGTCCTTGTCGGGTGAGCGGTACCGCACTGAATAGACGCCAAACGCTGGCCCGCACTATCGAAGAATCCCTAGACCGGATGCATGGCGTACTAATCGATCTAAATCCCGAAGTATTTGGTACTCCGGTCACGCTCTCCTGGGAAAAAATAACAGCTTGCCAAAAAGAAAACAGATAGTGACAAGGGCGACGTAGAAGGCTGCCGGATAGTAGTGGTGGACACAAGAAACGAGGGCACTATCGAGATGGCAGACACCGAGATGGATTTCGGCCGCAGCATTTGCCGCAGTACTAGCGGCAGATTTCGCCGTGTACTCAACAGCCGCCTGCGCGTGCAAGCTAATAGTGAAAACGATGGCGTACAAACATGTCAGAACCACCCTCATGGCCTTCTCTTTGGTTTGTCGTTTCTTTGTTGCTATTTTCTTCAAACGGCGCGTGCCAACGATCGCAAATTCAGGAAGCGGGCCAAAAAAGAAAAGGGTCCGGGGAAGGTCAACCCCCGGGAGACACCCAAACTTACAGGTTGTCTCCATATCGGCAAAAACAGCTCTGCCAAGAGCGGGATTTTGAAAATCGTGAGGTGGAAAGCTTAGATCCTCCGAACGTCGGCCGGTTTTCGCGTGCCCATCGTTATCCCTCCAAAGCTGCCGAATCTGAAATGGTCACGAAGAAACTCCATCGCTCCGCTCGACTGTAGCTCATAGCCGAGTGCAAGCCCTATGCCGAACATCGCGCACAAGTTCAGAGTCACCTCAAGAATTTGCCAATCGATGTGACCGACCACAACTATCGCAATACTAAGACACAGAACTATGGGTCCCCATACGATCAGTGAGTGGTCAAGCGTGCCGCTCACAGGGGTAATGCCCCAGTAAATGCCAGCTACGAACACGATGGAATACCAGAAGCGACTTGGCCCAGGATCGTCCGCCGACCGATCCATATACCTGATCGTCTCACGCGCTTTTCCTTGTCCTGCTGAAAGTTTCAAAGGAGAGTCAATCGCCGGATCGGCTGCAGGCCTCCGGCGGAGGCTTCGGCCGCTTCTGGCGTGAACACTCTCGGCTCTTCGATGCACCTAATTAAGCGAGGGCTCAAAATGGCTGGGCTCGAGCTCGACGGTGACCGCTCGCATCTTGTCGATGACGCGGTTGTAAGTCCTTGTGTTCAGCGTTGCTGAGGTCGCGCTTTCCCTTGTCGGCCTTCCCGAGGATAGAATGCGCGTATCCATGTACGCCACGCGGGTCTGCGGCAGAAATTTCCTCTGATTGATCTCGGGATTGACAGCGATGCGGTGAGATACTTCCGGCTGTGCATTCACCTCACCCTGTCAAGGGCAGTGCGCAGCGCCGTGTGTCCCCGCCTGAGGTCGGTCGACTGATGCGATCGCTTGAACGTCGCCTGACGCTCGCACGATCAACCGAGCGATGCGCGCTGAAGTGGCCGCTTGCGCTGCTTCAGTACTGAATCGCTCGGGAACATTTCACCATCAAAATGTTCGATACTCATTCCGCCAACTAGCGCGTGCATATTACCAACTGGTGGTGTTAAAGTTCCATGAATTGACGCTGTTGACGAGTCGGCGCATTTTCACCTCCAAACGAGAGACCGGCCAATCGACAAGGGCAGGCGGTCTTCCTCCGAGGCCGCCATGCCTCTCGCTTTCTGCGCAAATAGAGTTCAGTGGTCAACCGCCTCCCATAGTGGCCGAGCTGCCATTCCTGCCTACAAACCAACGGTAGGCGCCCTCAATTTTCGACAACGAGTCCGGTGAATGTCGAGGGTTTTGTAATGAAGCGCTGCGCGCCGAGCGCGTGCGCTTGTTCTATATCGGCGGGAGGCGAAGACGGCGTAAAAATAACGACAGGAATGGGCCGCAGCTTCTCGTCCGCTCTCATCGCCCGAAGCACTTCCCAGCCAGTCACTCTGGGCATGTTCAAATCCAAGAACACAAGGTCCGGATGTTGGTGGGAGTAGAGGTACTCCATCGCCTGTGTCCCGTCCGACACACGATAGACGATCACGGGAATGTAAGCTTCTTCCACCGCCCCGCGGAATGCAACGCTATAGCGTCCTCATCTTCGACGAGCAGGAAGGCGGGCATCTACCCAAATTGGAAACTACCTCTGATGATCAATCTACGGGGGTTTAGACCTGCGGGAATTTTCGAGTGACAGCCGATTTTACCCGGTCGTCGCCCCAGCTCACATCAGCGGTTTTGCCTTGACGGCTGTTCGCCCGCAATCGCCGTTCTGCTTCGATCCAATCTTCTTCAGCCGACCTATTAGGGCATGCGGCTCCGCGCTTATTCGGCCAATTCTCCGCGAACAGCCTCGGACGGGCCCAGAATGGGCAAGGCCACTGCGCGGTCCGGCTCGGCTTCACGATCTCCGCCTCGGCGACTGCTAGCGGACGGCGCACCCGCACCCAGCAGCTTGCGAAGTAGCGGGAGCTTGGCATAGTTCTCCTCAACGAAATCCACACCGGCCGGGGTTAATGCAAGCTCGGCATTGTCCTCCTGCTTGACATATTTCTTACTGCGGAGATACCAGATGGTGAAGTCCAGATATTCGCGCGGAAACCCCATCTGTACTTCCAGATCCATCAGCGGTACGTGGGGACTGTGCACGCTGGCGCGGCACTTGCGGTACAGCAGCGAGAGCACGGCCAAGCGCCGGTTCACCTCGCCCTCTACTCCATCCAAGAAATCGACCGAGTCGAACAGAGTGCTCGGTTGCGCTGGCCCGGTTTTCAGCTTCTCATCGTAGCGAGCACGCCGCTCCGGATCGGACAGTACCTCATAGGCCCGATTCAATAGCAGAAACTTCTCCGGGTCGCCCGTTTCCGGGTTGTCCGGGTGGTAACGAGCGGCCAGAAACCGGTACACCCGGTGGATAGTTTCGGCCTGCGCTTTGGAACTGATCTGAAGAAACTCGTAAGGATCGCTTGGCTGGTGGGCGTCAAGGGTGGGACGCGCCTTCTTCGTAGCCTCATCCAGCTCGAGTCCAATGATGTAGCTGGTACCCTTTCGGGTCGCGTGGCGGACGACAGTGTATCCGCTGGGAGACCCCTCATCGGCTTGGATGTATACAGTTGTACCCTTTCGGATCTCGATGGGGCAGCGGATAGCAATGCCGGAAACCGAGGCATCGATCCCCTGAACAGGGGCCGAATGGGTGAAGTCGTCCTCATCTTGCCAGGATACTGAGTAAGTGCGCTTGGAAGTGCTGCGGGGCTCGCGCCGCATGTTCAGTTTCATGAAACGTCAATTTTGGAAAGATATTAAATCACCAAGGTTGGGCAGCACGCCAAGTGCCACGGCCCAAAGTGACGGAAAGGGTTTACACCTGCCGAAGGTCGGGAGGTAGACCGATCTTGGCAAGCAGGGGCGTGCGACGCTGCATCGCACCTCGGTATCCGCGGTGCGCGATACGGCGATGGCAATTATCGGCCTATTGCATTGGTTCGGTCAATGCGCTAAAGCCGCGCACCCCAGCTGGGCCGTCGAGATTCGGCTGAGCGCCGATGCGGGACCAAGCTCCCCAAAAAGTAAATCGAATTGCCGACGCAGTCGATGCCTTCCTGAAGCACTACGGCGCGATAGGCGGTGATAGCAAGTATCGTGGGATGATTCCCTTCTCTTCTTGGCGTAAGTATCGCAACTCGCTCTACACTCTGGCGCGGTTCTGCGACTCGACTTCCATTCGAGACTATCCGCACTTGGCGTTGAAGAAATTGACGCCTTTCGAGCATCTCGGGAAATCGAGCCAATCACGTGGAGCAAAGAGTTACAGGTTCGAAGGGCGTTCTGGCATTCTGGGTGGATCGCGATTGGGTTTCTGAGAACGTCGCCAAACGGCTAAAGCCGCCGCGTAATCTCGTACCAAACGAGGCGGGAACCCTACACGCAACAGGAAGAGGCAACAATAATCGACGCCTACAGCATTTTTGGTCGTGGTTAATACGAACGTTTTCGCGCGAGAGCAATGGTACTCATCCTCAGGTACACTGCTTTGCGCCTTGGCGATGTGGCCAAGCTGAGTCGTGATCGGATTACTTGGGATCAGGAGAGACGATGCTGACGAGTCTTGGTGCGGACGCTTAAGAACGGAAAGCGAGTCGATTTGCCCATCCCTGACCAATGAAGCTAGCGCTGGACACCCTTCCTCTGCCCCGCGAGGCCGATTCAAGCTGTCGCTATTATTTCTGGAATGGCAAGACCTCGGAGCGAGCCATGAAGGCATTGTGGAAGCGGACTCTCGCCGCTGTCTTTAAGAAGTCCAAGGTTGAGAATGCCCACGCTCATCGGTTTCGACACACATTAGCTACGAGGCTGTTAGGCGCTGGCTACACCCTGGAGGTCATGGTCGATATTTTGGGCAACAGCCCGGATGTGGTTCGGAAACATTACGGTAAGTGGTGCCACGAACGGCAACCGAAAGTCGAAGAAGCGATGCTCCACCACTTCGCCACCACGAATGCGGCGTCAGTCAAGTTTGGTCACGTGACGCTGAAGAACCCGTAACTAATTGACTTTACGATCAGTAAACTGGTGCGGAGAGGGGGACTTGAACCCCCACGGAGTTACCCGCTAGCACCTCAAAGCTAATCATCCCACTCGACCCCACGCCGTTTCAACAACTTACGGCGACAGATCGTATCCAATCGCGTGGGATTGATAGGCATCAACGGCACATTAGAGGCACAAAACATAAGGATTGCACCCGCGATTCGTGTATAACAACAAGATTGTCGGGATTCGGGAAAAGACCGGATCATTGGAGGCAGTTCAGTCCATTGCTCGCCGCCTTCCGGGCGAGCTAGTCATTTCGAAACGGAAACTCCGCCAGGCGGAGGCGGTTCAGCTTGTCCGGCTGAACCGCGAAGGTGCAACCGAGAACCTGGGATTCGCCTCGCGGCCTTTTGTCTTATCTTTTGTCTTATGTGGACTGCCTATCAAGCGCCCGGCCAAAGGCGTGCTGATGCATGAGCGCCGCAATGGCCAGTTTCTCCTGCAGGTCACCGGCCATCCGCAATATAGTATGCCATGGGGCCAAGACCGCCTAGTCCCCATTTTCCTCGCGACACTCGCCATGCGACAGCAGAAACAGACCATTACTTTCCATAGCGCAGCCGAAATGCTGAACGTTTTCGGAATGCAGCAGGGTGGCTCCCACTATCGCCGGTTGATCGCAGCGTTCCAAAGGGTATTCGGGGCGACCATCTTCTTTGGCACCGATACCCAACGCGAGAAGGCAACAGTCACACGTCACGCAAGGTTCAACTTCATGCGTGAGGCGCGGATCTGGTATTCACGTGATCCGAATCAAGCAACATTGCCGGGCGGATTTGAAAACGAGGTTGTCTTAAGTGATGAATTCTTTCGGGAGGTTTCGACTCACGCAATTCCTACGGATCTCGAAGCCGTCAAAGCGCTCTCTTCCTCGCCCGCGGCATTGGATCTCTTCATGTGGGTGTCCTACCGGTGTTTCACCGCGAAAGGACAGGAGAGAGTGCCGATCTTCGGCGACTTCGGCCTTGCAAACCAGCTAGGAAACGCCGACTACGCTCGGCCTCGGAAGTTCCGAGAGCGATTGGATCGCTGGTTAGATTTGGTGCGGGGTTGTGGCCGGGTTGCCCCGCCAGGATCAGCTCGGATGGTGGCTACATATTGATTCAGCCCGCGGTGGCTCTGGCGGCAAAAGGGGCATAGATGGCGTCGTGGGCCTTTGCATCGAATGTGTTCTCCCGCCGGCGCGTTTCGCTCGCGGAGATAGATGCAGCAGTCTCAGCGTGCCTAGGTCCAACGCAGGGTTTGGGAAACTCACCACCCGCTTGTTTCAACCGGCAAGTCGGATGTATCTAGCCAGCCACGAGAGCGTGTTCACCGCTGGACTCGTGGATTGAGCGAGTTTGCCAACTATTTGATGGGCCCGCACCGCCGGGGCTTGACTCGTCGCAGGATGAGATCTCAGGACTGCCTAAAAGGCCTTTGAACATGCATGCGAGCAAACAGACGCGGACGTAAATCGTGAGCGCACTTGGTTTCGAGCCCAGTTCTCTGGAACGCTTCAAACGCTTCGATCGCAGCACGGCAGCGCTGCATCTCTGGCTAAACTAGCAAGTTATGCCAAGACTTCGGTATGTGGCGAGCGCCTGCTCCAACGTGCGTTCCTTCGTGAACTCTTGCTGGAATTGGTGGTAGGCATTTTGCCTCAATCGTTCCGCTAAACCTTGGTCCTGGATCAAGAGGGCTAGAGCGTCGGCGGGAGCTTCAGCCGAACCCGCCGGCATCATCCGGCAGGATCGCGTGGGCGCGTTTTGTGGCGCAGGTTTTAAAAGCCGTCCCACTTCCCGTGCGACTGCGGACCTTCGCGTCTACTGCTTCGTTGTGTTGCGGTTCGCAAAGGAATGAGCGGAGATCAATCTTGACCCGCTCGTGGCGCGTTTGCGGCTTGTTTTACGTGCTCCATGCGGCTAAGGGTTTGGCGTGCGAGCTCGGCCTGCCCGAGTTTGCGATACGTGAGCCCCAGTTGATAATACGGACTCGGATCCATGGGCCGCAGCTCGATCGCGCGCTGGAACGCCGCCACCGCCTCCTGCGCGTGACCGGTCGCCGTATAGGCTTTGCCGCGAAGATAGAAGGTATCCGCATCGTTCGGCGCGCTCTTTTCGGCCGCGGCGAGCGTCAGCATGACTGCGGGATAATCGACCGGGTACATGGTCAACATCGCTCTCGCCGTCAATATCTGCACCATTGGATAATCCGGTTTGGCCTGTGCAAGTTTTCGCAGGGTGTCCGTCTCAAGGTTCGGCCGGCCCGTATTGCGATAGGCTTCAGCGAGCCGAACATACGCCTCCCAGGCGTCCGGCGTCTTCCGGAGGAGTTCGTTTAGAACATCAACGGCGGCCTGATATTGCTCCGCCCACACCAGATTGCTCCCGAGTGGAAGCAGGAAATGGACGGACTCCGGCATCTGCTTGCGACCGCGCTCAAGGATTGCGACCGCCTCCTTGAACCTTTGGCCCTTTTCGTACAAATAGGCGAGCGCCAGATAAGAATTCTCCTGCATGGGGGCAAGGTCGATAGCGAGCGTCAGATTTTTGATCGCCTGCTCCCGATCGCCGATGCTTTCATAACTGAGGCCGGTCACTCCGGCGGCCGATGCCTTGACGGCGTTGGGCACGCCGCTCTGTTCCACGACGGCTTGGGCGTTACGGATGGCATCCTCATATGCGCCGACGCCGTTCTCGAGGACTGCAAGCGCGACCGCAGACGCCGTGTCGCTTGCGCCAGTCTGCTCGAAGCGCAGCGATTCGGCGAGTGCGAGATCCAAGAAGTGGCTCTCCGCGAGGAATCGCGCCAGACCGGAATGCAGTTCGGCGTCGTTAGGGAAGCGCTGTGCCGCCAGCCGCAAAACTTCCTTCAGGCGATTGATATCTTTCATCGCCACCTCAACACGCGCCAGCATCGCGAGCGGCATCACGTTGTCGGGAAGGATCGCATACGCGCTTTCAAGCGCCTTGCGCGCGGCCGGGAATCGACCGGCGGCTGCCTGGGCGATGCCCAAACCATAAAAGGCGCGGGCGCTCCTGGGGACCAAACACGCCGCTTCGCCGTATTGTTGCGCGGCGGCGGCATAGTTCCCTCGCTCGAAGGCGCTTTGCGCTCGCCGGTCCAACTCCTGGAACTTGGCTAATGTTTCCTTTTCACCCAGACTCGATGGCGCGCACTCCGCGGCCGCCAAGATCGAGCCCAGCAAAAGCAGTATCGCGAAGAGCTTCATTGCACCGAACACCTAACGGGCGCGCAGAAATTCAATTCATAGCCGTCTTTTCGCCCGACTTGACGCTTAAGGAGCTGTGAATTGCCGGCGTCATCACTCGCGCGGCTCATCAGCACATGTTCGCCTGGAGAAGCGCGCCAGAGGCAACTCCAACGGACCCAACGGAACGGCTTGGGGGCCAGTTCGAGCTTGGCCGGAGTCCAGGCTGCGCCTCCGTCGGAGCTGAACTGCACCTCGTTTACCAAACCCGCGCCCGTCCAAGCGAAGCCACGGATCTCGTGCCCGCCTGCGGGAAGCTTCCAGTTGTCCGGCGGCCACGCAATTGCCGACTTTACCAGGATTCCCGTTAAGCGAGTGACCGCACGATTGCCCGGCGCGGTTTCGACGATCTGGTTATAGAGCTTGTTCATCCCACTTGCCTGAAGGCCGGAAGCGGGATCGTCAGAGCGCAGAATCGTGATCCGCTGTAGCCACTTTACAGAATCCATGGCATACCAACCGGGGAATAAGGCGCGGGCCGGAAAACCGTTCCGGCGCGGCAGGAAGCGATCGTTTAATTTGAGTGCAATCAGGCTTTCGGGTTGCAGGCACTTGCCGATGGGGACCAGCCGGCAGTAAGGCGAACTCGGAGAGTCCTGCATGAGCCGTCCGGAATCGGCGCCTTCGAGCAACACCATAGTCGCGCCCGGCTCGACGCCCGCTTGTCGCAGTAAGTATGCCAGCGGAACGCCTTCCCAAACTGCATTGCTCACAGCGGAACCTCCGGCCGTGTTGCCGGCGCATTCCAGCACGGCTTCCAAATTTTTCGTCGGGGATTCCAGTAAGTCCGCGAGACTCAGCTCTGCTGGGCGTGCCACGCGGCCGTCGATTTTCAGCTTCCATGCGGATACTGAGAGTTCAGGCTCATTGAAGTGATCGCGGACGAAAAACAGATCGAGCGGCGTGATAGCGCCCTCAATGGCCTGAAGCGGAAAAGAAAGATTTTGCGGCTCGTGCGTCGGGGCGGCAAGTGCCTCCCGCATTAGCGGGCAGATACCTGGTAGAAGAAGTAATCGTCTGCGAGTCATGGAACGCTTGCAGGCTGTGGCTTCCTGCGTAAACTTCATTGTGAATCCACCGGAACAGCGCCACGCCGGCCGCTCAGAAGCGCAGTTTCAGAGCCATCTGCAGAATGCGCGGATCTCGCGCACTGGTGATCTGTCCAAAACCGCTCGATGTCACCACCGTGCCCGGATTGTTCAACAGCGTGTGGTTCAGGCCGTTAAAGAATTCGGCGCGGTATTGCAAATTCCAGGGCTCCTTAATAATGAAGAGTTTCTGTATTGAGAAATCCAGATTAAACGTCCCCGGACCGTATAGGATGTTGCGACCCGCGTTTCCGAACGAGCCGATGGCGGCAGTTTTAAACGCGGACGTAGTAAACCACTGGTTGATCTTCGTCCCCAGTGAGCCACTTGTCAGCGATGGCTTAGAGACCACGTCGGCCTGGTCGTTGCCCACTCCGCTCAGCGAATCATCCTCTCCCGACTGGATGTTCAGCGGGAATCCACTTTGCCAGTTCAAGATGCCGCTGGTTTGCCAATTGCCCAGAAGACCTCGCACCACCGCATTGCCTTTTGGCGATGGCAATTGCCAGAGATAGTTCAGGACAAATCGTTGCGGGACATTGAAGTCTGACACGCCGCGGTACGCGCCCACATTGTAAGGGTTGATCGTATTGGTGCTGCACGTATCGGTGAGGTAGGAAACCTGGTCGATCGTCTTGCCGAATGTATAATTTGCGCTCACAGTAAAGCCGTCCGAGAAGCGCTTGTCGATCGACACCTGTAGCGAATTGTAGATGGAATTGCCGCCGGAGACATCCTCCACAACGCCTTGGAAATTCTGATTCGGCCGCCGGGCCTGGGTATTGCTTCCGTTGGCGCCGGGCCCGTACGTGGCCGCGTTTAGATCGACGTTGTATCCGAGAAAAGTTCCCTTGGAAGCGGCATAGGCGACACGGAACAACAGGTCTTGCCGCAACTGGCGCTCAATCGCTAAGTTCCAACTGGCAACGCGCGCCGGCCGCCAGTCGGGCGCGAGCGACACAACACCCGTGGGAAGAGTGAATGTCACGTTTTTCGGGGGAATGGCGGGTCCATAAGAAGCTGGGAAAGGATTCGTAGCTCCAGTCCATGGATTGTCGAATGGCACTCCGAACTGCATATACTGCGGGCTGAATGGAGCGCTGTTGGTAAGCGTACCCAGAGCCTCAGTGAATGGAGGTTGATAGAAGAGTCCGAAACCACCGCGGACCACTGTCTTGCCGCCGTCCAGGTTGTACGCGAGCCCGACGCGAGGCGCAAATTGCCCCCAACGGCTCGCAGTCCCCCCACCAGGACAACCCGCGTCGCCTGCCAGAAGGTATCCGGGAGGCGCGTTCGGATAGCGCGTCGACTGCGCACCAGGAACGTAGCAGGGAATGCGTCCGAAATCCTCCCCAAACGGTATCCAGGGATCCCACCGCACCCCCACATTCAGGTTCAAGCGCCGCGAGAGCCGCAGGTTGTCTTGCAGAAAGAGACTGGCCAGAGTGCCATGCTGCGCACGGTAGTCGCCTCCGCCCTGTATGAATCGATCGAGCCAGCCCAGCATGAAATCAGATGCGGCGTTTCCGCTGTAGGTAGTGCCGCGGAAGCGAAAATCGCCCGACTGCCGGAATGTATTGTCGACATCCGTGCGGACCCGCAACAACTCGCCGCCGAAAGAAATCTCGTGAACACCGTGAACCCAGTGGGCGTTATCGGAAAAATCATACGCGGGCCGATCGAATTCTCCTTGCCGGCCGGTGGCAATGCTAAAAAATCCGGTTACCGCCAGAGAGATTTCCGGCACGGGAGGTTGCGCGATGTTGACGCCGATGGTGTCGACTCCGAACGGAGCTGCGCTCACACGCTTTGTATCATTCCGATTGAACGAGAAGAGCAGGTTGTTCAACAAAGTAGGAGTCGGAGTGTATGTGTAGTTCACCGAGACGCCCCGATCGGAGTACGTGAAGCCGGGCCCGGAAGCCACCAGGCTTACGTTGCCCGGCATCGGGTCAACCGTCTGCTTTGTGTCAAAGTAGCGCCCATACAGGCGATGCTTGCTGAGAATGTAGTCCACGCGTCCCATGTACTGGTTCTCGCCGTTGCGCTGGGGCCTGTCGAAGGTGATGAGGCCGCCGGGCGCTGTGGAAACCGGAATCAGTGGGAGCAGCTTCGCCGTGGCGGGGTCAATTCGGCTGGCTGGGATGAGATTGCCCGGGATAGGCGCGTTATGGTTCGCCGGATCTACCAATCGCCTGCTGACGCCCGAAAAATCGCCGCTACGCTGCGCTGGTGTGAGCACGAACGCGGTATTTCCCGTCGAAATATTACGCAGTTGCGTCCCCTGATACGTGCCGAAAAAGAAGAGCCGGTCTTTGATAATGGGGCCACCGGCGCTACCGCCAAACTGGTTCCGCTTGAGATGGTCAGGTACCGGCGCGAAAAAATTGCGGGCGTTCATGGCGCCGTTGCGAAGGAATTCAAACATCGAGCCGTGCAGTTGGTTGGTGCCGGATTTGGTCACAATATTCACGACGGCGCCAGAAGCCCGGCCATACTCCGCGCTGTAGTTGTTGGTCTGGACACTGAACTCTTCGAGCGCATCCGGATTGGGGAACGGATTATTCACGTTCGTCCAGGGATCCTGGTTACTCGCGCCGTCCAGGAAGTAGTTAACGCCCTCGCTGCGGGAACCGTTTGAGGTAATTGCTTGTGCGCCCGGGTAATCGGCGGCGTGCGTGACGTCGCCCGCGCCGCGGGAATTCTGCGCGCCTAGGTCAGCAGTCCCCGGCGACAGCAGCACTAGCGTCGCCGCGTTCCGTCCGTTGAGCGGTAACTGGACAATCTTCTCCTGGGTTACCACTTGCCCAAGTGTGCCGGATCGCGTCTCGACCAGGGATGCCTGAGCATCCACGGTCACCGTCTCTGTGACGTCGCCCACGTGAAGCAAAGCGGACACAGTTACGTTCACGTCCGTCGCCACAGTTATGCCGCGCTGCTCGAACCGGCGGAATCCCGAAGCTTCGACCGACACGTTGTACGGTCCGACAGGGAGAAGCGGAAAAACGAAACCGCCATCGGACGCAGTCAATGTTTCTCGATTAAGGCCGGTTGCGGTGTTCGTCACGAGCACGCGCGCTTTTGGCACCGGCGCATTGCTGGAATCGAGAACGCTTCCCGAAACGGTTCCAGTAGGATCGGCCGCGCGCAGAGGTGTGAGCAAAGCTGACAAGATGAGAAGGATCCAGGCTACCGTTTGTCGATTCATCACACCCCCTTGATGAAACTGCCGGCCATCGATCTCGTCACCTGGGAGATCGGATCAATTTCAATGTGAAGTAGAACTTAGCGAAACTACATGAGGTAGTCTAACTCTGATTTCTGGCCCGCGCAACAGAAACGACAAATGAGCGACACGCGCATTAGCATGAGCCGGAAAGGAAATCCCTACGACAACGCCTTCTGCGAGTCGTTCATGAAGACGCTGAAATATGAGGAAGTTCACCGGCAGGAGTATCGCGATCTGGCTGATGCGCGCACCTCGATCGAAGACTTTCTGGAACGCGTTTACAACCAGATACGGCTTCACTCAGCGCTCGGCTACTGTGCGCCGGCGAAGTTCGAGCAGCGATTGCTGTCACGGGGAGCATCGGCGTGAAACCGAGCGTACGTTTTTTTCAGGCATGACGGGGTCTATCGGCCGATGCGCTGCTTATTCGAAAGTCTGACCCGAAGCGCCGCATTCCTGTCGGGTCCGGGCCAGACTTTCAGGACGCACCGGAAGCTCCTACGGCCTACTCATCGTCGCGACGAGCCCCCGGCCGGTTATTCCTCAGCGGGTTGCTCGCCAGCATTGCCCGCCTCCGCTTCACCGGCACGCCCATCCTAAATCCGATATGTTCTTCCAGAAGCCGGGCGAAACACAACGAATCTCGAACGTCACTTGACGTATTCGGATCGCCTTGTCCTAACGCCAACTCTTCTGAATCAGTTCCAGATTATGTACGAGCGGAATCGTGATTCGACCACAAGCATCACAGAACAACCTCATATCACGGTTCAGAACTCATTTGTTGCTGGAGGTGCCCAGGCTACTCAGTTAGCAACGGACAATAATGTAGATATTCGTGCGTGCGTGTGCGTCCCTTCAGAAGGAAATGCCAGATACGTGATGCTGATTCGATCTAAGTAGGCAGATTTACGCAGACGTGGTTATATGCTCAGCCTGGATGGAATAGCCCGCGCTTTGTATCCTCGTAGCCGTCTTTCGAACATTCGCGCCAGCATCGAGATTGATGAATCGACGTAGTCGTAAACTTCGACAATATTCTTGTGGTCATGGAGACGATGGAGTCGACCAACATACTGTTGAAGAGTCCCATGCCACGAAATCGGCATCGCGAGGAAAAGGGTGTCGAGACGGGAGTCGTCGAAGCCTTCTCCGATATAGCTGCCCGTCGCAACGATTACCCGCGGACCGTTTTGTGTCTCTGCGAGTTCCTGGAACAGTCGGGAACGTTGCTTAGAGCTCATTCCGCCCTTCAGGACAAATACTCGATCAACGCGCTTACGAATCCCAGCGTGAAGGCATTCTACGTGATCAGTCCTCCCCGATAAGACTAGCGGCGATCTTCCGTTTAAAACCGCTTGGGCGACATCCCTGATGATTTGATTATTCCTTTCATCATCTGTGGAGAGAAGAGTGTAGAGCTCCTGAATGGTTGGCGACTGCTGGTGCGGCCATCTCAAGCTCGTTGTTTGTGGCTTTACTCGGTGTTCAAAGGGACTCGACTCCACTTGCGACCGAACCGGCAAGTCAAATCGAATAGGACCGCATTGCATGTAGATGATCGGGTGGTGGCCGTCTTTCCGAATGGGCGTAGCGGTCAGACCGACCACGTATTTAGCCTTTACTTGCCTCATTACCTGCTCGAACGTTACCGCTGAAAGATGATGGCATTCGTCAACGACAATGTGCCCATACTCAGCGACCAAATCCTTCGTCACCCCCTTTCGGTGCAGGCTTTGAATCAGTGCAACGTCGATGTTACCCGTCCTCTTGGCTTTTCCTCCGCTGATCTGGCCGATGTCATTGATCGGCACATCGAGGAACGTAGCCAGCCTTTCACGCCATTGGTCCAGAAGTTGGGTCCGGTGGACCAGCACCAGTGTGTTCGTCTTTCGCGCCGCGATGAGATACGCCGCGGCGACCGTTTTGCCAAAGGCCGTCCCTGCACACAGAATGCCGTCGTCGTGCGCAAGAATTTTTGATACGGCCGCAGTCTGGTGGTCCCGCAGCTTGCCCGCGAATCTTACGTCAACTTCTTTGCCTGAGTACCTCTCATCCAGCAGGTCAGGCGCCATTCGATGTTGTTTGAGTAGCAACAAAAGTTCGTCGAGAAGACCCCGCGGCAACGCGAGGAATTTGGGAAATTCCTCTGCGCAGCAAATGACACGTGGCTTGTCGTAGGTGGGTAATCGCATCGCCTGAGCTTTGTAGAACTCCGGGTTCTGAAAAGCTGCCAGCCTAGTCAG
>Ga0157369_10001614_pt1 | contig 27591 bp, 20 predicted proteins | sample C25metaG_FD_113461 | JGI IMG/M metagenome (GOLD analysis project Ga0157369, IMG submission 113461) | Corn rhizosphere microbial communities from Kellogg Biological Station, Michigan, USA - C2-5 metaG | ecosystem: Host-associated > Plants > Roots > Rhizosphere > Soil | place: USA: Michigan... | reverse complement strand
TTGCACGATGCCATACCTAACACCAGCAAAGCCGCCAGTGCCAGGAAACAATTTGATTTAAATATCTTCTTCATCTCAATATTATTTAAAGGTGTATGGAACTGGATCTTTAAGCAGTGCCGGATCTGATGATGTTTCGCTTGCCGGTATTGACCATACGAGATTAGCGTCTGTAAACGTGTAAGTCTCGTTATGATAGCGCTGTACATTGGGCCAGGTACCGCCTGCGCTACCCCTGTCTTGCTTGTTCATGATTGACAAAGCCAATGGGTGGTGGCTAACATTAAATCCGTCATAACGCATCAGGTCAAAAAAGTAATCCTGCTCCAAGGCAAATTCAATACGTCTTTCGCGCATCAGGTCCCTGTAGGTAAATGAAGTAACGGTTGGTACGTGTGCGCGGCTTCTAACCATGTTGAAATACATCACTGCTTTAGGATCACTTGTCACCGTGCTGGTGTCGATACCGTGGCCCACGCCTGGATTGGCTTGCTGGCCCATAATGGCTTCGGCTTCAATCAGCAGCACATCGGCATAACGCATAATGTAAGTATTGTTATGTGTAGCCTGAGCGTTACCAACACCATTGTTATCAGCTGGCGTACCCACTATGTACTTCTTCGCTTCAGCAAAGGTACCCTGAGAACTGGCAGAGAGTGGTAAGCGGTATCCACCGGCAGCCTGATCAATCTCTGCATAATAACTACCTGGAATCATGTAAGTTTCATGACGGCGGGTAGAATCTCCCCCTTCTTTTTTAAAGTCGTCCTGGAGGTCAAAAGTTGGACCTACGGTGCCATAACCGTCACCCGTTCCCGTAATGGTAGAGCTAAACGCCCATGAAGCCTGGATAGAGTTACCATAATCATAACCGCCGCCTGAAATCCACTGCATGGCCAGGATTGATTCCTTATTGTTGTTGTTTGCCGACAGGAACAGATCATGAAAATTAGGCAGCAGCGCAAATTCGTTGCTTGCTATTACCTTTTCTGCTTCTTTCTGTGCATCTGCATAATCCTGCATGTAGAGGTAAACCTTGGAAAGCAAAGCTGACGCTGAGTTGCTTGAGCCATGCCCAGTATGTGCAGTACCTGCGTAGCAATTAGCCTCGGCAAATTGCAGATCGTTCACAATAAATTTATAAACGTCAGGCACAGTGTTTCTCGGGATGCTCTGAAATTTATTTACGTCGTCCAACGGATTTTCAACAATTGGAACAGCACCGAAGGTACGTACCAGGAAAAAATAAGCAACTGCACGCATCATGCGGGCTTCGCCAAGGGCGTTGTTCACGGCGGCTTTTGATACCGATGCTGGCACATTGGCGGGAAGATTGTTAATAATGCCATTGGCCTGTGCAATAACGGTGAATGGCGAATCCCATGCAGCCAATAATTCTGAGTTGGTATTGGGTACTGCAAGGCTCTCAAATGCACTCACATCTGATGACCATGAACGCAGGTTACCACCGCCGTTCTCTGTAATAGCCCATCCCACTTTGTTATTCCAACCAAACCATGGTGAACCATAGAGAATATCAGTACTTGCATTAACCTGATCCACTGTCTGGTAATAATTACCTACCGTAGTAGCAGCCTGGGGCGGACGATTAAAAAAATCTTTCTTACACCCACTCGCTGTCATGGCCGTCACAGCTGCCACACCTAATATATATTTTATAAAATGCTTTTTCATGTCAATTCCTTTTTGCTATTAAAAAGATGCGTTAACTCCAAATGTGAAGATCCTTGGGTTTGGATAGCGCCCCATGTCGAGGTTTTGCATGGTTGGATTTTGGTTATAAGAACCAACTTCCGGATCGAGGCCTGAGTATTTGGTTATTACAAACAGGTTCTGTCCGCTCACGTAAACCTTAAGCACATTCATGGCCACGCGCTTAGCCCAGGCAGTTGGTAAAGTATAGCCTAAACGAACGTTCTGGAAACGTAAGAAAGACGCACTTTCCAGAAAACGGTCTGACATAACCAGGTTAGGATTAGTGATACCGCCGCGAGGAGCAGGAATATTGGAATTTGGATTCTGTGGAGTCCAGTAGTTAGCTACTGAAGCCAATTGGTTTTGGTATTGGCTTGCCAAACCGGCGATCTGATAATCCAGTACATTCAGGATCTTGCCACCATAAGAGCCATAAAGGAAGATAGAAAGATCAAAGTTCTTATAGTTGAATGTATTAGTAAAGCCATAAGTAAAATCAGGATTCGGGTTTCCTAGTGGCACACGGTCATTAGCGTCAACCTTACCGTCACCATTAGTATCCTTATACTGGATATCACCCAGCCAGATAGATTGCTGATTGTTTGGATCATTGGTAACCACCTGGTTGTACCCAGCAACATTTTGCGGGTGAGTTGACAAATATTGCAGCTGGGCCTGGCTTTTTACAATGCCCTGTACTTTATAGCCGTAGAATTCGCCTATTGGCTTACCTACGATAGTACTGGTTACCGGCAAAGTAACATAAGAGGTAGTTATGGTCTGATTAATTGCCGGCGCACCGTTTAATGAAACTACTGTATTGGTATAATGTGTAAAGTTTAAATTGGTTGTCCATTTAAAGTCTTTGCTCACAATGTTTCTGCTGGTAATACTAAACTCTATACCCTTGTTCTCAAGTTCACCTGCATTGATCCATGGCGGAGCAATTCCGGCAGGGTTGTCACCGTATTCGTTAGGACCACCTAACAGGAAATAAGGCAGCGGTTTTTGAAAGAGGAAATTGCTTGATGTTTTGTCGAACCAATCAAAAGTACCATCAATACGGCTAAGCAATGTAAAGTCAACACCGATATCTTTTTGAATAGCTGTTTCCCATTTTACATTTGGATTGGCTACGTTAGCAATCCTGAAGGCAGTACCAAATGTTGTGGCAGTAGGTGTTAAGGCTGAACCATAAGCAAACGGTGTGATGTTTTGATTACCGGTTGTTCCCAGCGTTCCCCTTATCTTAATATTATCGGCAACCTTCCTCACACCGGCCATAAATGCCTCGTCAGACACTCTCCATGACACTGCCACACCTGGAAACCAGCCAACCTGGTGCCCCTCGGCAAAGTTTGAACTGCGGTCACGACGGATGTTGGCGGTGATGCTGTATTTGTTGTTGAAGGTGTAGATAAGACGGCCAATGTATGACTCCATAGTATTGGTGCCCATATATTCGGGGACACTTGTGCCAACCGTCGAGGCCAGGGCAATACTTTGTAACTGATTGCCAGCCACAAAGCCTGAACCTGAAAGATTAAAAGAATCATAATTAGACTCCCAAACCTCGTGGCCCAATAAGGCTTGCACGTTGTGTTTACCCCAAGTGTGGCCATAGTTAAGTGTTTCCTTCCATGCCCAATAGTTGCTGCTGAAAGTATTACGGTATAATGTGGCAGTTGGGTTGCTGATCAGGTACTGTGTAGGCGTACCGGCAGCACCATAACTGTAGCTTGGGTTAAAGGTCTGTGCATTTGACCAGGTAAAGTCTCCGTCAACTTCAGAGTGTAAGTATAAATCTTTGGTGAAGTTGATGTTAGCATACAGGTTACCGCTAATATTGCTGCGCACCAGGGTATTGGAAACGCTCTTAGCTAATTGAATTGGATTCGGGCCACCCTGCCGGACACCATTTGTGGTTACTTATGGACCAGCAAAAGAACCATCGGCATTATAAACGGCCTGGTCAGGAGATGCCAGTAATGCGTCATAAACAATACCGGTATTATCACCTAATGACAGATGCTGATCGCTGCGGCTTGCGTTGAGAACGTTACCCACTTTCAGCCATTTTGAAACCTGTGAATTAACTTGAGAGTGGATAGTATAACGGTCAAAGTTAAAGCCCATAATGGTACCGTTTTGTTTGAAATAGCCTCCAGACACATAATAGTCGGATTTATCCGTACCACCTGAAACAGCTATATCATGTTTTGTTTCTACAGCATTGCGAAAAATAACATCCTGCCAGTTAGTACCAGGACCAAGCACACTCGGGTCGGCAAATTCAGCACGTGGCTGAGTGCGGTAAACAGCAGACAGCTGGTTTTCCAGGGTTGCATACTGTTGCAGGTTCATCATTTTTAAAAACTTACCCTGTTGTTGCAGCCCTACAAAGCCGTCATAAGTCACCTTTGCCTGTCCGGCTTTACCTTTTTTGGTAGTGATGATCACTACACCATTGGCACCGCGGCTACCATAGATAGCGGTGGCAGAAGCGTCTTTCAAGATGTCAACCGACTCAATATCATCAGGATTTAATAAAGCGAGCGGGCTTACTGTGATCTCCTGATTACTGCTTCCAGGAGAATTTAAAGCTTGTGGACTTGCTGCAGCTTGCTCCACACCATCTACCACATACAATGGCTCAGTGCCGCTAAAGCTTGTAATACCGCGGACGTGAACCGAAGTAGAACTACCTGGCTGACCAGAGTTGTTGGTAATAGTAACACCGGCAGCCTGCCCCTGCAACATCTGGTCGATGCTGGGCTGTGGAAGGTCTGCAATCTGCGAAGCAGAAACAGACGAGATAGCACCGTTAACGTCCTGTCTACGCTGCGTACCGTAACCAATGCTCACTACGTTTACATCTGCAAGTGCTTGTGACGAAGCCGCCAGCGCAACGTTTATCTGCGTGCGCCCGTTTATGGCAACCTCTTTAGTTTCCATACCCACGAAACTAAAAACAAGCGTGTTTGAATTAATGGGCACGTTGATGGAATAAAGTCCATCGATGTTAGTGATAACAGCTACCTGTGTGCCTTTAACCTTTACGGTAACACCAGGCAAGGATGAGCCGTGATCGTCTTTTACTGTTCCTCTTACAACTGTACCTGATCCGTTTTGCGCCCTGGCGGGACTAAACAAAATAATACAGGACACAAACAGCATGGCTATTCGTAGAATTTTTCCCATAATGATTACTGTTTTATAATTGATTTAATTGATTTCAAAATTAAGTTCACTTCTGCGTTTCTATTAATACTTTTTTGACCATTTTTAGTTAGAAATTGGCTTGACACATATTATAAAGCATGATTTACATCTATACAATCGATTGCTTATAAGCCTACTTTTATAATATTTTTCTTTTACTTTTTTTATGCTTTTCACTTAAAGTAATGGTATTAATTCTTTGTAGTGCCCCAAGACATTACTGAACTTACGGGCTAAATGCGACGCGACCTTTTAAGCTATTGCAAGCTTCCCGGGCGCAACACAATTTAACAGCAATACAAAAAATCGACTAACGGTGGTTTATAATGGTTAACTACAAGGGCTGGTTAATACCCTCACTTACCAATTTCAAGGGTAAAGCTAAACCGAAAGGGAATATTCGTTGTGGATAAATAGGGGCACAAATGTCAACCCAATTTAACTATCTGTTTATCAGTTAAATAAAACGAAATAACAATTAAATATTGCCATTATAGGTATGCAAATGTGCCCTTTAAAAGGCTTAATCCTGCATCACTTCGGCACTAAATTGGGCCGCATATTTGGAGGGAATGGTATTAAATTCGGTCTTAAAAGACTTAACAAAATACTTCTGACTTTTAAAGCCCACTTTGCTGCAGATCTGTGAAATGGTAAGGTGGCCAGTCTCGAGTAGCTGGGCCGCCCGTTTTAAACGCATTGATCTTACCAACTCATTAGGCGTTTTGCCGGTCATCATCAATATCTTCTTATACAAGGTATACCGGCTCACGCACATCTCGCCACTAAGCTCCTCTACGGAGAAATTGGGGTTTGAAATATTGGTTTCTATTAAGGCTAATACTTTTTTGATAAACAGCTCATCGGGCGACTCTACTTTGAGTTCGGTCGGTTTAACGTCAACTTGTTTCTGATAGGTTTTGCGCATATCCTCCTGCTGGCTCAGAATGTTTCGGATCTTCGATTGCAAGATGTCAAAGTTAAACGGCTTGGTCATATAATCCGTAGCGCCTGTTTCCAAGCCTTTAAGCTGTTGCTCTTCTCCTGTGAGCGCTGTAAGCAGTATCACCGGAATATGAGCGGTACGCTTATCGTTCCTGATTTTGACACATAGCTCAATGCCCGTCATTTCCGGCATGCTAATGTCACTTACCACGAGATTAGGATGCTGAGACAACGCTTTTTGCCAACCCTTACGGCCATTCTCCGCTTCAATCACATTGAAAGACTCCCTGAGGTTATCCTTTATGTAAAACCTGAAGTCATCGTTGTCTTCCACGAGCAAAATCGTCGGCTTTTTGCGATCAGGGCGAGTTTCTACCTCGGGCTGCATTAATTCAGGTACATAAAGCGTTGCAGGCACTTCCTCATAGGTAGTCTGTTCGGCCACAAGAGCTTTTTCCAACTCCTGAACTTGAAGTTTTAGCGTAAAACAACTGCCCATTCCAGGCTCGCTCTGTACCGAAATTTCGCCGCCATGCAACCGCACAAATTCTTTTACGATAGATAAGCCTATACCGCTGCCCTGGTTAAGCATAGACCCAGGGAGATCGTTCTGGAAAAAAGGTTCAAATATTTTTTCGAGCTTATCTTTCTCCATGCCAATACCAGTGTCTGTTACCTCTATTTCCAGTTCGCGCAGCGTGCCTTCCAGCTTTTTAACAGCTATCATTACGCTTACCTGGCCGCCCGCCGGTGTAAACTTGTAAGCGTTGGAAAGCAGGTTAAACATCATACGTTCAACCTTATCGTGGTCAAAGCGGGTATAAAGCTCGTCGGTTGTTGCGTCGAATATAAAGCCGACGTGTTTCTGCTCTGCTACATCCGTAAAGGAGTAACATAGTTCCTTCACAAAATGAATAATGTCGCCTTCCTCCTCATGAAGCTTTAGTTCCTGGTACTCCATCTTCCTGAAATCAAGCAGCTGGTTAACCAGATTAAGCAACCTGCGTGCATTGCGGTTAACCACCATCAACTGTCGTTGTATTTCGGGTTCATTAATTTGTTTCAGTATTTTATCTACCGGGGCCAGTATCAATGAAAGCGGCGTGCGGAACTCATGGCTCACGTTGGTAAAGAACTTAATCTTCATCAGATCGAGATCATGCATACGCTGCACTTCTTCTCGCTCTTTTTCCAATGCAAACTCAAGTTTCAGTTTGTCTATACCACGCTTACGGATGTAAAATATAAATAATACCAGGGCCACTGCATAAAGCAAGTAGGCCAGCGGCGTTCTCCAGAATGGCGGCAACACCTGGATCTGTAGTTTGAGTGCATTGGTGTTACTCCAATGATTATCACTGGATGCCCTCACCTTAAACGTATAGTTGCCGGGATCAAGGTTGGTATATGTAGCCTGCCGGATCTTATTATCGGCCGAAATCCAGCCTTTATCAAAGCCCTCCATCATATACTCGTACTTCACCTTGTCTGGATTAAAGTAATCAAGCGCGGCAAAACCGATGGAGAATGCATTTTCATTATACCGCAGTTCCAGCTTTTTCAGGTTGTTAACTGACTCGTTTAACACGATGTGTCCATTTACGTTATCGCCTGCATTGATCACCTTATTAAACAGTGAAAAGTCAGAGAACACGATGGTTGGCACCGCATGGTTGATGCGTATATCCACCGGTTTGAAGATATTGAAGCCGTTTGCCCCACCAAAAACCAATTCGCCCCTGCTCGTTTTGCATGATGCATTTTCGGTAAACTCTCGTCCCTGAAGGCCGTCGGTCTCGGTATAGTTTAAAAAACTGAACTTTAGTGGCCAGCTATTGCGGTTAACAATAATATTTGATAGTCCGTTGGTGGTGCTTACCCACATATTATGGCTGTCATCCTCTTCAATATCCAGCACGGTATTGTCTGGCAGGCCGTCTTCGCGGGTAAGGTTCTGAAATTTACCCAACTGCGGATTATATATGCTGATGCCCTCTCGTGTGCTGATCCAGATGAATCCGCGGTTATCCTCGTGAATGTTATTGGTATTGTTATTTACGAGGCTGTTAGGATCATTATCCGAATGGATATAATGAACAAACTTGTGCGTTTGGTGCAGCATCACATCCACGCCATATGAGGTCACTATCCATAGGTTTTTGTGCCGGTCTTCGAGCAGAGCGCTGATATAGTTGGAGTGAATCGTATTAGGGCCACCAATGGATTGATAATGATAAAAAGTTTTTGTTGCCGGCTGAAAAAGATTAAGTCCGCCGGCCATAGTGCCTACCCAGAGGTTATGTTGTGAATCTTCTTTAATAGCGCAGATCCGGTTGTCGGAAACACTGCCGGGCACCGCATCACTATGCCGGTAATGCGTAAACGTTTTGCCATCGTAACAATCCAGTCCGCCAAAATAAGTACCTATCCACAACTTCTGCTCATGATCAATGTAGAGGCATACGATAACGTCATTGGTAAGGCTGTTCACATTTGCCGGGGTGTGCCGATAGGTAGTGTACTTACCTGTTTTACGATTAAAATAAATAAGCCCTCCGCCGTTGGTTCCCATCCATAGGTTACCGGCCTTATCCTCCACAAACATGTTGATATCATTGTAGGAAAGGCTGTTAGGATCTGAGGAGTGATGCGTATACAGCGGAAATTTGATAATACTGCGGTGATAATAGCTTATGCCGCGCTTATAGGTACCAATCCACACAATGCCGCTGTTATCATAATACATGGATATGGTGCTGTTCTGACTCAGGCTTTTGGTATCATCATCCCTGCTGGTAATATAGCGCACCGTGAAGCTACTTTTATCGATGAGGTTTATACCGCCGTGATCGGTCGCCACCCAAATGCGGTTTTGTTCGTCCTGAATAACGTTATAAACAATGTTGACATTTAATGAGTGGGAATCCTTGTCTAAATGCCTGTGTGTATTTTTAGACCGGCTCAGGTAATAAATCCCTGATGAATAAGCCGAGATAAAGGCCCACACGTCATCCTGCCGGTCAACAAATATTTTATAATTGAGCGGGCTTGTAGGTACCGGCGGGCACAATGTTCTGTTACGGTAGCTTACTTTAAATGTACGGCCGTTAAGCTGCTCAATAGTACCATTATTATATACCAGCCAGGTATTCCCTTTTGAGTCAAAACCTAGGTCAGAGGCGGAATTGTAGGCTATCGACGTAGTATCACCGGCTCGATGGATTAAATGAACTAACTTATGATTCAACGCCGAGTACCGGTACACGCCCCCATGATTGATCAGAAACCAGAAATTACCGGCATTATCCTTTTTCACGGCCGTTACACTATCTTTACTAATACCAATGGAACGCAGGTACGCTCCTGGCCGGTGGTCAAACTTTTCAGTCAGCGGATCATAGATATTGATACCATTGCGGGTTTCTATCCAGAGCTTATTATCAGGCCCTCCGAAAATATTAACAATAAAGTCGTCATTGATGGACGAGGTATCGGCGGAAGCATGTTTGAAAACCTTGAATTTATAACCGTCGTACCGGTTGAGCCCCGACAGCGTGCCGAACCACATAAACCCCTTGTTATCTTTAAATATGCAGGTAACCTGATTGTGCGACAAGCCATTGTTGATATCCAGCCGGGAAAACTGAAATTCATTGTCTTGCGCATAACCAATGCCCAGATAAAAAACTGAAGATAGAAATAGCAGTAAAAACTTAATCTTCATCAAAAGGTTAATTTAAAGATTTGATTTCGCGGCAACACCCGCATATTAGAAATAACAGATCAACGTTTTTTTAAATTTTAGAACACCTTTTACCGAAATCTGAAAGCTAAAAGCATAACCTGATGAAAAAGGCGGCATTCGAACCAAACTTTAAAAATAGTAAAAAATTATAACCACAGTTTAATAATCCGCTTTTGGCCAGGGCTTTTTCAAACAAGATTTCAAAGTTTTTGTAGAGTAACCATGATTTATATAAAGACCTTTTAATGAATAATGCTATCAGTACCTCAGCAGAAAAAACGGAAAAGAAACGTAAAGGCATTTTTGAGCGCGTTGCCGAAGCTTTAGTTGATCTTTACAATGTATACCGATTTTTACTGCGTTTTTTTAAAGAAGCCTTTGTCCCACCATATGAGATCAAGGAGCTGTTGCGGCAGTGTTACGAGGTTGGCGTACGTTCACTGGCGCTTATTACCCTTACCGGATTTATTGTAGGTATCATATTCACCAAGCAATCCAGGCCTTCGTTGTCGGAGTTTGGGGCAACGTCCTGGCTGCCATCGCTCGTTTCCATTGCCATTATGCGCGCACTGGCGCCGTTAGTTACGGCATTGATCACGGCGGGCCGGGTAGGCTCCAGCATAGGTGCCGAACTTGGTTCCATGAGGGTAACGGAGCAGATAGACGCCATGGAGGTTTCGGGAATTAATCCTTTCAAATATCTCGTTTGCCTACGCATAATGGCCACCACCATCACCATCCCACTACTGGCTATTTATGCGGCCTATGTTGGTTTAATGGGTGGCTTCTTAAATGTACACCAAAACGAAGGCACCAGTTACAGCACCTATATACAGCAGGTTTTTGAGCCCCTTTCATTCATCGACTTTGAATCGTCACTCATTAAGTCCATCATATTTGGATTTACGGTTGGGGCTGTAGGCTGCTACAAAGGCTATAATTCGTCGCGCGGTACAGAGGGTGTGGGTAAGGCTGCTAACTCTGCCGTAGTAACGGGCATGTTTCTTGTATTTATCGAAGAGATTATTATCGTTCAGATCACGGGTTGGTTCCGTTAATAGCATGGCAAAGGCAAATACAAATATTGACTATAACACGCCGGTAATTACCATCAGAGGACTTAAAAAGTCGTTTGAAGATAATCATGTACTACAAGGTGTAGACCTCGACCTCTACAAGGGCGAAAACCTGGTGGTACTGGGCCGATCCGGCACAGGGAAATCGGTACTAATTAAAATTATTATAGGCTTACTAAAAGCGGATGAGGGTGAGGTAACAGTGCTGGGCAAAAACATGGCTCAAATTAGCGGTATTGAACTACGGGAACTACGTACCAGGGTGGGCTTCTCTTTCCAGAACAGCGCGCTGTATGACAGTATGACCGTGCGCAAGAACCTCGAGTTTCCGCTGCTACATAACCAGAAAGGACTTAAGCGCCAGCAAATTGACGAAGCCGTTAATGAAGTGCTGGATGCCGTAGGATTGTTGCAGACCATCAACCAAATGCCATCAGAACTATCGGGCGGGCAACGTAAACGTATAGGCATTGCCCGGACACTCATCCTCAAGCCAGACATTGTGTTGTATGATGAACCCACCGCCGGCCTTGACCCTATTACATCAATTGAAATTAATGAGCTGATCAATGAAGTTCAGCAACGGTACCATACCTCGTCAGTGATCATTACGCACGACTTAACCTGCGCCAAAACTACCGGCGACCGTATAGTGATGCTTTTAGATGGCCGTTTTGAGCGACAGGGCACTTTTGAAGAGGTTTTTGATACTAATGACGAACGCGTTAAACCATTTTACGACTATAACTTTATAAAATAAGATAGATGGATTTCCAGGAAAATAAAAGAGCCATTATTGTAGGACTATTCATAGCACTCGGGCTGATTCTGTTCATAGTGGGTGTGCTTACGTTTGGCACGCAGCAGAAAAGTTTCAGTAATGGCGTACATATACGAGCCGTGTTTACAGACGTGAATGGGCTGATGAAAGGTAATAACGTTTGGTTCTCGGGTGTTAAAGTGGGTACCGTGAGCAGCATCAAGTTCGGCGGAATTTCGCAGGTTGTGGTGAGCATGAATATCGATAAAACTGCTAAGCAATTTATTCACCAAAACGCCGGTGTAAGGGTAAGCGCGGAGGGCTTTATCGGCAATAAGATTGTGGTAATTGAGGGCGGAACGCCTAATGCCCCTGCAATTGAAGACGGAGACGTCTTACATGCAGAAGCACTGCTTTCAACCGATGATATTATGAAAACACTGCAGCGGAACAACGTTAATTTGTTAGCCATTACTTCTGATTTTAAACAACTAAGCCATAACATCGTACAAGGCAAAGGCACAGTAGGTGCGTTAATGAGCGACTCTATACTAGCGCAGCGTTTCAGAAGCGTTGTAGAAGAGCTGCACAATACAACCGCAAGCACCGCCCGTATGGCTGAACAGCTGAACGTCTATAGCGCAAAACTGAACAGAAAAGGCACTTTGGCCAATGATCTGGCTACCGATACTGCTACCTACAAGCATTTTGAAACTGCGGTAAGGCAATTGCAGGATGCTACTGCCAAGGCCTCCGCATTTACGGATAACATTAACCGCGCGAGCAGCAAGCTAAACACCACCGATAATGCCTTGGGTTTATTATTAAATGACCGCAAAAGTGCAGCCCAGGTACAGAGCACACTGAATTATCTGCAACAAAGCTCTGTTAAACTGAACGACGACCTGGAGGCAGCACAGCATAACTTTTTGTTGAAAGGCTTTTTCAAAAAGAAGGAAAAAAGAAAAGAGGACAGCCTTAAAAACGTGACTAAAATAAAACAGTGACCAGGTATTGTTCACAAAAAGGAAAAAGGGCAATTTTCTATTGAAAATTGCCCTTTTTCATTTTTGCCTCGGAATGCATGCGTGATAAAATGGTACAAAATAGTATAGAAACACGCTTTTAACTGTAAAATATAAATGTGATTTTTAAGTATCTTATTACAATGACAAAACATGCAGAGGTATAAGAAACTTTTTTGTCTGGCAGTACTATTATCCTTTACGGGATGCGCCACATTGACCCAATCCCAATTGAATGAGGTTAATGCCTTTGGAAAGCTAACGAACAGTTTCTCGGCTTACCCGGGTACCATAGTGGCCACATGTAACCGTATTCATGCGCAGTCAGAAATTTACGGTGCAAATAGCGAAAGTTCCCCTGATCTACATGTTCAGGCCATCCTTCAGATCCACGATTTTATCAATAAGACCAATGTCTACACACCTAAAATCGACCTCAGTTTAAAGATCATTAACCAATATGCCCAGGGGCTGGTCCTGCTTACCTCCTCCAAACATAATCTGTCGCTTGATACCGCAGCTACCAAATTCGGCACCAACCTGGATGCGCTTATCACTGATTACAACAAAGTAGAACCAAAAGAAAAGCTACCTACGGGGATAGGTTCGGCAGTGGCCGCCGTGATTACGCTTGGAGGAGATATGTACATACGGAGAAAGCAAGCCGAAGATATTAAACAAGTGCTGCCCATAGGGGATCAAATTATTGATAAAGTTACTGCCAATTTGCTGACATTCTTAGGCCTCACGCAGCCAGATACAATTAATACCAAAACGCTCTCCTATTTAATTTATGAAGAACGAAAGAGCATCATTATTCATTACCAGAAATATCTCGAGTTAAACCGCGACGCCATCAGCCTTGATAACAACAAAACTAAAATGGACGGATACATAATCCATAGACGTTTTGCTACCATCGCTGATGACCGGAACTTTCTGCAAATGCTGCAAGACATTGATAGTACAGAAGTGCTTCGTGTGCAATGTATTCAGGCAGTTACCGGCCTCAGGGAATGCCATGCAAAACTTTTGAAAGACGTGCAGGAAAAAATAACGCTGAAAGAATACGCCAAAGAATTACAGAATTATAGCGCCGAAGTAAAAACTGCTTATAACACCATTAAAGCAATTAAATAAACTTAATATGGCAACCACACCCACCTTAGATCAGGTACATGCTGCAATGCAGGCAGTAAATGAGGCATTGCAGGATAATACCATTTCTGATGAAATGGAAGACGCCTTAAATGAATTATGTAATGTATTGCAAGGCATGGAAGATGCAATTATTCAGGACACGGAAGAAGCATTAGTGAACGCGCTTGCAGATCAAAATGACCAATTGCAAGCGCTCAACAAAAAGATCAACGACCTGGCATCTGACCTAGATGTAGCGTCGGAAAAGATAAAATCGGTTAGTACTACTGTAGGGACAATTGTAAGTATCGTAGCAGCATTGATTTGACCACTTCTACCGCTGCATATTCCCTATCCTTTAAATAAACTTGAGGAATACTTCGCTCTGCGTCCAAAAAGGCCACCAGATCCATTACGCCTTCGGTATTGACAACTTTTCAGAATATTAATAAATTTGATTTGTGTGTTTTCATAAATGAAAGTTTATGAATAAGAGTCGTGGCCTGCGGAGGCGCGGCTCTTTTTTATTTTTTCCCAAACGAAAAGGGCTCTTATATTGTATCTTAACAACGATATGCCACCTACCGCCCATCGCCCGCTTATTTCACTTTTTATTGCTGAATTTATTGGCACGGCCCTGTTGCTTACCATAGGCCTCAGCGTAGTGATATTTAACTGGGGACAAGGATCTGTCGTAGCACGACTTATTCCCGACTTACAGCTCAGGCGCGCAGTAACCGGCTTCTTATTTGGCTGCACGGGTTGTTTGATCACGCTTTCACCAGTAGGCAAAATCAGCGGTGCTCACATTAACCCAGCCGTAAGCATTGCTTTTTATTTAAGGCGAAAAATGAAACTTCAGGCCCTCATTGGCTATATTATTAGCCAGATGCTGGGCGCAGTAGTGGGATGTGTGCCATTATTATTGTGGCACACCCAAGGGAGAAGTGTAGGATACGGCAATACCATTCCGGGAGTGGCAGGTTTAACTGGCGCGTTCACCGGTGAAGTGCTTACCACCGCCGGACTGATTGTGGTGATATTTGTTTTTGTAGGAAGCCAAAGTTTGCGCAATTATACTCCTTTCACCATGCCTTTTCTTTACGGGTTTATGGTTTGGGCCGAAACTGTTTATTCTGGCTGCAGTACAAACCCCGCCCGCAGCTTTGGCCCCGCAGTGATAAGCGGCATTTATACAGGTTACTGGATTTACTGGGCCGGTCCATTGACCGCTGTAATCATTGTTACAGGCATTTTCAGATTACTGAGATTACACCGTTACTATCACATTGAGGCAGCGCGAGTTAGCTATCATGAACACCCTACTCATCGTGATTTGAAAACCCAGTAAGACGGGTCCCTTGACCGGAATTTTTTAAAAAATGACTTTAACGTCAGGATAAAATTTAACGGGTATCCAATTCTTCAGTATCTTCACGAAAAATTATTAAGAAAACCTCTCGCAAAAAGGCAAAGTAATTAAATTTTTGTCTTGCTAATTAATAGCAATAAAAAAGCATAACTACTTACTTAAGATACATCAGACCTAACCTTTATCACTAAAACCGGCTACCAAGCCGGTTTTTGCTTTATATACCAACTGTTAAAGATTGTTAATTCAAAACTTCGACCAAAATTTTACGGGCGGGCCTCCGTTTTCACTTCCAAACATTATTAATCACAACTTTAAACTTTATTACCATGAAACATCTATTAAGTGTTATCCTCCTCCTGTTAGTAATTACTATTGCCAAAGCACAAACAGCAAAGGGTGACCAAAACCTCGGCCTGTTCCTCGGCGCAGGCATCAGCAACGGCAACACCTCTAGCGGGTCAAATTCACCCGCCTCTAAACAAACGCAACATAGTTTCAGTGTAGCTCCAAACTACAGTTTCTTCCTTGCCGATAAGCTTGATGTAGGTGCGCTCTTGCTATTTTCAACCTCAACACAAAACACTGTTTATGTAGATGGATCAGGCAACAGCATAAATGACCTTAGTCATGGTTTTGGATCATCAATTTATTTGCGGAAATATTTTCTGTTTAAAGATAAAATAGGCATCAGAACCGGGCCTTTTATCATGTACCAGCAGAACAATGACAAGGCAAATCAAGAACAGTATTATTACCAAAATGCCGTTTCAAGCCATTATTCAATAGACAATAATTACAAGTCATCCTTCTATTCAGGAGGCATATCGATGGATCTCGTCTACTATCCCGCTCCCAAAATCGGTTTGGCCGCCACATTAGGATCGCTGACGTACAGCCACCAGACTCAACGCACTAGGCCCAACAATGCTTCTGAAACCAAAACTTCAACCAACCAGTTCGGTCTTAATGTAACTAACAGCCTCCAATTATCTGTTTATTACGTATTTGGGGGATAACTCAAGACGATGATTACACCGGCGTGCAGTGTCGGTGTAATCATCAATAATCAGTGTAATCTGTCGCTTTAATCGAGCAGTATCATATCCTCATCGTCGGTAAGGCTAAGTTGAATACTGTCGCTGCCGGCAATGCCTTCTATAGACCCTTTAATATGTGCGGCGCTCAGCAACACTTTTTCCAGCTGCTTTTCGCGGGCCTTCCAGAGTTTTTCCATAGCCTCGCGCTCCTTCATGATCGACATGCGCATGCTTAAGAATCCTTCGCGAATGGCCTTCCATTGTTCAGAGAATTCATTGCTCAGCAGGTAATCGTATAAAAGATGCATTTTATCGCCCTTGTTATCCTGCGAGCGCATAATATTTGAAGTTTTAATGACAGTATCACGCAAGATATAGGCTACCGGCTTTACTTCGTCAAAAGAACAGATCCATACGCCGTCCTTTTCTCCAAAGCAATCCATATCTTTAGGATAGCACTGCGTAACGATAACCGCTACATCGGCGCCGGTGTTGCGCATGTCTTTTTTCAGCTTCTCAATCCAGTCGCCGCCAAATTCCTTGGTGCGCTTGCTTTCGTAAATAATTTTGCCACACTCCTGGCCAAACTGGTTACGTACAGTTTGCACACAGTCGGCCCCGCGCACGCCCTTACCTACTTCAGTCACCAAGTCAAAAGGGAAATAAGTGCGCAGCAATTCTTCCAGAATCAGCTCCTGAACCTCGCCCTGCAATTGCATACTGCCCTGTTCGGCCTTTCTGCGCATCTCGTCGGCTAGTTTCTTCTGGTCGTCCAGTTGTTTCTCAAGTTCTTTCAACTTCAGCTGGTATTCGGTATCCTTCAGGTTAAATTTTTCATTCTCCTGCCTGCGGATCTGTTCGGCCAACTCATTGCGCTGTTCCTGCAATTTGCGTTGCAGTTCAAGCTGCAACTCTTCTTCCTTTTGGGTAAGTGCCTGCTCCTTTTGTAAAAACTCCAGCTCGCGCTGGCGTGAAAGACGCAGCTTTTCATCCTGCTCCTTCATCGAATTTTCCATCAATCTAAGCTGATTCTCATAGTCTGATGATATGGTGCGGCGCAGGCTATCTTCCATACTTTGCTGCAATTGTTTCTTTTCGGCAATGAGGCGCTTTTCAAACTCCAGCTCATTTTGCCGTTGTTTCTGCGCAAATTCTTCCTCTTTGCGGCGGTATTCGTCTTCCTTTTGCTTGGTGAAGGCCTGCATCTTGATCCGAAGCTCTTTCTTATACTCTTCGGTCATTACTTCCTCTATTGGAAAGCCGTAACCGCAACTCGGACACTTAACTTCTGTTGCCATGGATCGCTCTTTATTTTGATGGGTAACTGAATATGCAAAATTCAAATAAAGTAACGATATTTTGGTAAAAATATTAGCAAAAGGTTTTCAACAGCAGTAGTGAAAGGTGAGACTTCACTTCTATGGAGTGCTGCTTGTTGAGTTATTATAACTATTGTTATTAGGATAAATAGGCATCCTGTACGCCCTATGCCAACCGAAGGTGCTTGGTGCGCCTATACTTACCTGGTAAATGAGGTTTTTAGTAGCATAATCAACCTCGATAATCTTACCGCCCTGCGTGTTGCCTGTTGGGATAGGCACATAAAAACCGGGACAAAACAACACATGGTTCTTTTCTTTTAAGTATTGCACAGATGAAATAATCATAGAGTAAGTGTCCTGACCTCTTTCCTTTCCATATTCCCACTTTTGCTGCACCGTCATATTAACCGGATCTATTTTATATTCCACCGCACGGCTATACAAAGGTGAGTTGGGGTTAAAGTTTCGCGGGCCACCGTTGTCAAAGAGCATCAAATCTCCGTTTGTAGGCATTATGATAGGACAATGCTGATACCAGTTCCATTCAAAATCAGGATGATTGGTATAGCCCTGGATAATGGAAGTATCGGTAATTTTATTACCACTGGCGTCGAGCGGTGTGAGCAGGAATTGGTTAAGATCTTCTCCCCTCCTGTTTTTCCCCCAGCCTTTATGCGGCCCGAGTATCCATTTTACCCGATTATCGGCAGTGAGCTTAACCACGCCTTGCACCCTGCCGGAAACAATGATGGTATTATCACTGGCATCATAGGTCAGGCCGTTACAGTGTATCCAGTCTGAAGGATCAGTTGATAAGGCTCTCCGGTGTTCATCCAACGATTGTTTGAGATCCCATTCGTTCAGGATTTGGTTGCTGTTTCTGTCAATCTCCAGCACATAATCTTCATAAGTAGTTACTCCTTCGGTATTGGTGCTGCCATGCTTATCAACCGTGATCAAAAAATTACCGTTGGGTTTCTCTACTATATTGTGATGAAAATCATAACCCGGAAAGGTCCAGGTATGCAATATTTTACCTAAAATATCTATTTCATAAATTTTTGCTGAGGCCCGATCGGCAAAAAAGTAATTACCATTCTGCAGGCGATTGATGCCGCAATCATAAAAGAGCTGCTTAAGGTCGGGGTTATTGGCAAAGTAAAGATACCATCGCATTTTACCGTAATTGTCGATAATGTAAGGCATATCTGGCACAGCCGGATAATTACTGAGGTTGCTTACCAGGCTCACCCCTGGTTCCATGTCTGCATAATCATAATTGTCAATATGAATGTAATTGGGCATACCCTGCGGCAGCGGAGCGGTTTTAATATTCAGCACAGCTCTGGCAAGCTTAGCCCCCCCGGAATTAACCAGGTAAACATCGACAATGTTATTGTAATCAGGATAAAGCCCAACGATCGGAATAGCGTGACTGAGGCCGCTGTCGTTAAAATCCTGCGTTATACTGGAAGCATCACCATCCTGTCCTTCCACTACTATTTCTGTATGGCCGGCGGCGGTACTATTATATTTTAAAAGGGCTGAAAGAGGGGCGTTGCCAAAAGGATCGAGCTTAACCGAATCAGCAGGGATATTAAACGATGTTATAGCGGTAATACTATTCCCCTCCGCCTTTTTATCTTTTTTGCAGCCTGCTATCGCAAACAGCAAAGCAAAAACAAAAAGTTTCCTCACCACAAAAAAGTTTAAAGAAGATGTTACCTGTTACGACATAAGGCCGTGCTATTTGTTTGTAACATTCCACTCACCATTTACTTCACAATCCAATTAACTCAGAAACAAAACAATTTTTATTGCTGTTAAACTGTTGCATTTTTCAATAGTCAAACGTACCATTATGTAATAAGCACTGTTACTATTATAATGCATTAATTTTTAGTTACATTTGAAACTTTATTACCTTTGAAACTCTAAACCTTATAGCAGATGAAAGGCATGTTCGTGTTGAGGATTTTAATTGCGTTTCCGCTGATTAGCCTGGGATTACCTGATCTCATTTTTAAAATCCACGATAGTCTCTATATTATTCCCCTGGCACATTACTACATTTTTGCGATACTGGCCGTCGTCTATCTTTTACTGTTGATAGATCCCGTACATCGTTTTCGTAAAAAACATGTGGCTTAATATCGCGTTCAAGGCGCACTGTCTTATAACAAGCCGGCCTGGTGGGATGCCGATATACATCGGCATGAGATAACTAACTCCTGTTTCGTCTCAATTTTGCATGAAGAACGCTATACAGCTTCGGCAACCACGAAGGTGCTTCCGCCTACAAAAACAAGATCAGCATCCTCTGCGGCTGATTGAGCAGCCGTGATAGCCTCTTTTACTGATAGGTATGCATTCCCTTTTAAGCCATACGTAGCACCTTGCTGCTGCAGGGAAGCGGCCTCAAGACCACGCGGAATATCCGGCTTACAAAAATAAAAGGTGGCTTCCTGTGGCAGCATACGGAGCACTTTACTGATGTCCTTATCATTGACCATGCCTATAACAAAATGCAGATGACGATAGGGAGTGGCTTTAATATTCTTTAATACCTCTATCATCCCGTCGGGATTATGGCCTGTATCACATATGGTAAGCGGATGTCTATTGATCACCTCCCAGCGGCCGTGTAAGCCTGTTAATACCTTAACCTGTTGTAATGCGGTAAGAATGTGCTCGTCTGTAATTGCAAATTCCTGAGCCTTTAGGTCCGTTACAGCGGCAAGCACTGTCTTTACGTTTTTAAGCTGATAGGTGCCGGTCAGATCCAGCTTAAGGTTATATATCTTATGGTTGAGCCTATCTTCCATTATTATTTCGCGCAGTTCTCTTCCAGACTGAAGGTCTATAACTTCAGACTTTAATAGCTCAAACTCTTCCGAGGCAAACTGTATTCTCGCATTTTCTTGAGCTGCCTTACGGGTAAATACCTCAGCTGTTTCCTGTTGGTATTCGCCAATGATAACCGGAATATTGGGCTTGATAATACCCGCTTTTTCGCCTGCGATATCGGGCAGTGTATTACCCAGCAGGTTCATATGATCCCAACCGATATTGGTGATCACCGATAACAAGGGAGTAATAATATTGGTTGAATCAAGCCGCCCGCCTAAGCCAACTTCTACAATCGCTATATCTACCTGGTGCCTGGCAAAGTGGTCAAAAGCCATAGCTACCGTCATCTCAAAAAAAGAAGGCTGTATAGCCTCGAAATCGTGCTGATATTGGGTAACAAAATCAACCACCTCCTGTTCGCTGATCATCTCGCCGTTTATGCGGATACGTTCCCTGAAATCGCGGAGATGGGGCGAAGTGTAGAGGCCCGTTTTATACCCGGCTTTTTGCAAAATTGACGCCAGCATGTGCGATGTTGAGCCCTTACCGTTGGTGCCTCCAACATGTACGCTCTTAAATTTGAGCTGAGGATTGCCAACACGCTCGCACAAAACAATAGTATTGGTCAGATCAGTTTTAAAGGCGGCAGCGCCGACACGTGTAAACATCGGCAGCTGATTGTAAAGGTAGTTAAGTGTTTGCTGGTAGTCCATTTCAACTGAGTAGATTCAGGGTTAACAGCTTATATCCACACTGTGGAAAGCGTCATAACATAATCACCGGTGCAAAATTAAGAAGAGTTACTTTGTGGTATGCTGAAATAAAAATTTTAACAAAAAAATGAGTTTTGCAGCGCTGCCGGTACCAAAACTAGTTAAGCATTATTGCGCCTTAAACACAAACACTACTGCACCCATTTCAACATCCGGCGCAGTGTCAAGTGCGTTAACGCGTGCGTTCCTTACCGCTTGCTCGCAAAGTGCAAAAAGAGAAGGATCAAAGAGCGTAGTACCGCGCCCTCCGGCATGTACATATACAAAGTTGCCGTTCTTATCTACCCGTACATCAACCACCACTTTGCCCGACCGGTGGTCCGGATCACTTACGGATGGTTTGGTAACGAAGTTACGCTGCGGCATACCTCTAAGGTTACCGCCATTGCCAGAGCCTGTACCGTTATAATTTGGCGTTAGTGTACTTCCGGTTGGTTTGCCCTGGTTGCCCGGCTTATTGCCTGTCCCATCACCCTCGCCGGTACCATTGTTTGATTTACCCTTATAAAGCGCATTCTGGTTAATAGCAGGCTTTGGCGGAGCTTTAGTTGTTGGTTGCGTAGCAACCGTCTGGGTGGGCTTCTTATTGGTAGAATTTACCTCGGGTGCATCCTCCGTATTTTGGGTAACTATTTTCTTATCGCTGGCTTCTTCCACCTGTTTCTGTTCCGTAGGCGGAGCCTTGGTAACCTTAGTTGGCTTGGTATGATTGGCTTTCTCGGCAACAGATGGTTCCTCCGTGCTCATGTAATCATTGCCCATCCCTTCATCCGTAGTTCCGTAGTTCACCAGGATACCGCCTGTGCCGTCTTCCTGCTTCGGAGGTACCTGAAAAACAATAAAATAGCTCAAAGCAATAATCACGGCGAGGATAATTCCTGTCGCCAGAAATGCTTTGGGATAATTATTTTCTTCGTGCCGGTAATCCATCAGTTTTATTTCGGTTCGGTAGCTAATACCAGTTTAATATTCAATTTTTGGGCCGTATCCATTACCTGAACCACATTTTGGATAGCCACGGTACGGTCAACATACAATACAATAGTGAGGTCGGTAGCCATTGTTTTATAGCTGGCGAGCGTGTTAGACAGATCCTCTTCCTTCACTTCCTTCTTATCCACATAGTACCTCAGATCCTTGGTAACTGACACAGTAATCGTCTTTTTAGACACCGCCTGGCCAGAAGATGACTTGGGCAGCATCAGTTTAATAACATTAGGATTGGTTACTGTTGATGCAATAAGAAAGAACAACAGCAGGAAAAACATAATATCATTCATGGCTGAGGTATGTACCTCTGCCGAAGCCCTGCCTTTTTTTCCTCTTAAATTCATTTGCTTGGTTCTTCTAACAGGTCTATAAATTCAATAGCATCGGTTTCTAACTTCAGGATCACCTTGTCCACCATCATGTTTAAAATGTGGTAGCAAACATAAGCCACGATACCTACAAACAGTCCGGCAGCAGAGGTAACCATTTTCACATACAAACCACCTGATATAACGCCCATACTGATGTTGTCAGTTTTGGAGATGTCGTAAAAAATCTTGATAACCCCTGCAATTGTACCCAGGAAACCAAACATGGGAGCAATACCGGCTACAATACCGATGATGCCAATATTCTTTTCCAATTTGGAAACTTCTATCTTACCAACGTTCTCAATAGCGCCTTCAATTTCTTTGATAGGGCGGCCTATACGGAGCAGTCCTTTTTGCAGCATGCGGCCCAGCGGCGTATTGCTGTTCTTACAAATGGCAATGGCCGAATCGAGCTTGCCTGAGATAATGCTTGCCCGTATCTGTACCATCAGGTTTGATTCGTCTTTGGCAGCTTTTCTTATCGTAAAATATCTTTCAAAAAATATAACCAGCCCTAAAACGGCAAGAACGCCTATCGGTATCATCACCCATCCACCTTTAATGAGCAGATCTCCAAAATGAAGTTCCTGATCTTTTATTCCTGCAGTAGGTAAATTAACTTTATTAAGTGTATCAACAACCTGGCGAGCGGTATCCTGTAATAACATCGTTTATTTTATTTTGTATGAATATGGTTCTATTGAGAGATCTATCTCCGAAACTTTTTTTGTGGATATTAATTTATTAGCGGCAGCTTTGGCTTCATCGCGAGTGTTAAATGTGCCCAGGGTGATCCGAAACCTTGTTGCACTGGCATTTTTCATAATCTTCGGATTAAATTTCACAGACGCTGTACTTAAAGACCGATAAGCTCTGGCAGATTTTTCGGCCTCCTCCATACTATTGAAACTACCTCCAAATATCTCATAATGGGTTTGTGCAATATGAGGCGCCATTGGGTTACCGTTGGCGTCAAGTCTCCTTGCATGAGCAACAGGAGCTGTCTTCGTAGCCACTGGTTCAGTGGCAGGAGCTGTTGTGTTAGGTTCCGTCTTAGCCGGTTTTCCCGCGGTAGCAGCAGTATTAGTTTTCGGAGCCGGCTTAGTAGCACCAGTATCTGCTTTGGCTGCCGGTCGCGTAGTGGGCTGAGCCGTTGTGGCAGCAGCTGTTTTAGCCGTGTCTGGTTTTTGAACCGTATCTGCCTTTGGCGCCGCTTTAGCTGTGGTGTCAACGGTAGGAGTAGGTTTTGGCTTAGCTGCAACCGCAGTTGTATCATGCTTTGACTGCAGACGACCTAATTTATCAAAAAGCGTAGGATCGTATTTATATAACCCAAACAATGCAGCAGCCGAAACCGCCACGATGATAATAAGGATCACCCATACGTTAACTGCAGAACGGGTCTCTTTTTCTTCGGCAACAAGTTCTTCCGTTTCTACCGGTTCATTCACAAGCTCGCTGGTTTCAGGCGTAAGGTTTTCGCTTAAACGATTTGATTCATGCGCCTTGTGCTTTTTGCGGGCAAGAAAATCATTTAGCGTTAACGCCTTGTCCTGCGGTAATTTATATCCCGAAGCAGGTGGTTCTGTAGCAGCCCCTTCAGCGCTCGCTGCAACAACTGCCGGCGGCAGTACTTCGTGTGTTTCTGCTATTGGCTCTGCAGGTATCGTTTCCGGTTCTTTTTCTGGAACAGGAACGGCCGGGGGCACTGGCGCATCAACTACAACTGGATTTTTAACTTTGCTGAGTTTCAACGGTGCAAAGCCATAAAAGCCTTCGTCTTTGGTAAGGTCCTCGTTTTTAAACGTAAAATTTAAAACGCCATTACCATCGCGGTAAAAATATCCAAGATCATCAAATGGTACACTGCCGTGCGATGTTTCCTCCTTGATGTTGTTAACAAACTTCTCGAGGAAATATTGCGACGAACTAACAGATATATTTTTTAAAGAGGAAATATGATTGACTACCGTTTGATCGTCCGCGGTGACGTTTGGGTCAAAACTCAACCGATAAGATGGCGGGTACATCACCTCCTCCCACTGATCATAGTAGCCATGTACGCGCATACGGGCAAAACGTCCCAAACCGGGTATGGTAAGTTCGCCATATTGTTTTAACAATTCGCTGATGTATGCGGCAATATCCATTTAATAGTGAATTTAGTTGTAAGGTTTAGAATTTAAATCCTGCACCGCCAAATATATTAAATCCGTAGTCAGGATAATATAGCCATGTTTGATAATTCTGATTAAGCAGATTATTAACGTTAACAAAAACAGATAGCCGTCCAGTTGCCTTATATTCCACCCCACCGCTTAGATCGGCAAATGAATTAATGTTTACTACGGTACCATTATTCAGACGGTCGTAAGTATTGCCTCTGAACAATAAGGAACCTGTAACATTAACCTTGTCTGTAATGTGGATCACAGTCCCTGCTGTCAGTTTAAATTTCGGAAGGTTCCATGCTTGCTTTTCTGAAGCCATCTGGTAGTCTTTAAACTCAACCTGGCCAAAAAGATTAAAATCGTCAGATGCACGGTAGTCCAGCTCACCGGTAAAACCACTCACTTTAGAAGTACCATTGTCGTAAATTACAGCAAACCTGTTATATGATCTGCCAAAATCAAAGTTGCTCACCAGTAATGGCATGTCTTTAACCTGGTTGCGGAAAATAAAGGCTTTAAAACCAAGTCCTGGAGCCAATGTTCCTTTTAGTCCGGCGGCGAGGTCAAGGAGATCAACCGAATTTTTGATTTGCAAGTTTTCACCCAGGAAAGGGTTGGCCATATAGAAGTTAAGCAGCGATGATCTGTTGATATCGCCTTTAGCCTCAACAAACAAACGTACGTAGTTAGGTATAACTTGTAACTCCAGTTTAGCAGCAGGTAAAACGTAAAACTTGGAGGTAAAACCAAATTCGTCGGCTATGTTAATACCGGCATCAATTTTATAGTTGGTGCCCTGAAACTTCAAATACGGATTAAGCCTGAAGATACTATTGTTATAAGAATACAAGCTGTCTTTCTGGGTAGCCAGATCAAGCGTAGCACCTAAGCCCGCGTAAAACTGTTTAACAGTTTGGTTAATAAAACCGGTTAATACCAGGTTATTCTCTTTAGCATGAAACGCATTGTTAAACAGATAACCATTAGCCTTTAAGGCGTAAACAAATGCGCGGTCCGTATCGCGATAGTTGCTTGCAATTTCGCCTTGTGCGCCTATCTTATTGAAATGTTCATGAGCGGGGTCAAATACCGGCGCAGGTGTTGTATTAGCATTATAACCGTAAAAGTAATTGCTCTGATAGTGATAATCAATCTGCCCGCTAAGTGTGCTTGTTTCGCCAATGTTTTTTCCGAAAACACCTACTTCATCTTTACCCTGATTCTGTTTTTTGAAATCTGAGCCCGATTGTGCAAAGTGTTTTACCCAACCCCCATATTGCAGGCCTTCGTCTGCGCCGTTGTTGAAATACCCTTCGGCATAAGTGGTTTTAATATTACCAAGGCCCGCCTTTACGTAATTGTTGTAAGGAATAGAATCATGCGGAGGAGGCATCTTCATGGCGTCCAATTGCTTGATGGCCGAGTTAGCCTCCAGGCGCTTATCAAGCGGTGTATAAGTTAGGGGCGCTTTGTAAGGGGTAGCCTCTTCCAGATTAGGGTTACGGCGGATCTTAACCGCATCAGCCAGCACGGGCTTGTAGTTAGTGGTTACCACAATTTCTTCTGACAAGCTGCCGCCGTTTTTATCAGGATTATTAGGATTGTTAGCTGCATTTTGTCCGCCACGCTTGGTGGTATCTACCGGATTTTTGGCGGCTACTTCTCCAAGCCTGCGAGCCGTTGCTTTTTGAGCTGAGGGCCGCGCTTCGGCTTTTCTGGCCGCGGTTTTCTTTGCAGACTTTGCCGGCTTTACTGTTTTTACCGTTTTTGCAGCAGTTGTTTTTTTTGTCTGCTTTTTTGTTTGTGCGTTAACCTGGGCAAACTGAACAACCGATATTAAAGTGACCAGCGTATATATCGTTCTTCTGAATCTCATTGCTAATTTCTTTCTTTAATTACTTATTGTATCCTTTTGTCCTTATGGTTTCTTTGTTGTTGTATCCCTGGTTGCGGGGGCAGTGGTAGCCGGGCTTTTTACCGTAGTATCTGCCGGAGCGGTTACTGGCGGAGCCTGAGTGGTATCAACCGGAGCAGCCTGCTGTACTGGTTGTTGTACCGGAGCCGATTTCACCTTGTTTGGCGAAAGCTTTTGCAGCTTTTGCTGCGCCGTAGGCAGGATATCGTCATCTCCCTTATAGTTATCAATAATGCTTTGCAGGGTTGCTTTAGCCTGATATTCGTCTTTCAAAGCCAGGTAATCATCTGCCAGCAAAATAAATCCCTTAGCTACCCAGTAATCGTAGTTTGACATCTTCTGCGCCAGGTCGAAGCAGGTTTTCTGCGATGCCTTGTAGTTACGTTTCTGGTATTCTATCAGGGCAATGTTGTACTTGGCTTCAGCCGCGGCTACGGTTTTGGTGTTGTTAACGGTGTAGTTAAGTTCTTTCAGCGCGTTTTCGGTATCGCCTTTTTGCATATAGGCTTTACCTGCGTACAAGCCGGTTCTGAACTTGTCCTCCTCAGAAGTCTTTTCGTTTTCGCGCACCAATTGTACATAGTGAAGCACATCATCTGCCATTTCCATTTGCGAATAGCATAACAACAGATTGTTGATGGCGAAAGTATAATCGGCCTTGTATTCTGAGTTGGTTTCGAGACGTTTCAGGAACACTACTGCCTCGTTATACTTCTTCTCGTTGATATACAGGTTAGCCATACTGATAAGCGACTTCTCGGTATAAGGACTGGTCCAGTCGTTCAAAATAAAGTTGTAATCCTGTACAGCTTCCTGTGGTCTGTTTAGATTAACCAAAGCCTGGGCACGGATAAAGCGCATCTGCTTAGCATAAATAGGTTTTGAAAACTTATCATAATAAGCGTTAACCGCCGATACGGTACCTTGCCAGTCGCCTTTGAGGTAAAGGTTGTTGGCAGCGGTAGCTAACAATTCTTCCTGCTGGGCAGCAGTATAATTACCAATAGGCGTGGTAGCCGCATAGTTAATAAAGGTTTGTGCGTCGCCTTTATCGGTATAGATCTTTTCAATTTGTTTGAGCGCCTGCTTGGCCTCATCCGTTTGCGGATATTGCTGAACAACCTGCTTGAACGACTCCACAGCCTGATCATCACGACC
>Ga0157369_10001611_pt1 | contig 27624 bp, 29 predicted proteins | sample C25metaG_FD_113461 | JGI IMG/M metagenome (GOLD analysis project Ga0157369, IMG submission 113461) | Corn rhizosphere microbial communities from Kellogg Biological Station, Michigan, USA - C2-5 metaG | ecosystem: Host-associated > Plants > Roots > Rhizosphere > Soil | place: USA: Michigan... | reverse complement strand
CAGGGACGCTTCGACGTCAATGGCACATCCTCCAATAAGGATGACTTCACCTTTGGTCCGACGGGGCTGCTGCAGCCCTGCTTCACGACCAATGGCGACAGCTGCAGCAACGCTCGTGGAGCTGGCACTGGCCCGAACGGCTTCAACCGTCAGTTCTTCCGGACCCTGTCGACCCCGGTCAAGCGGTGGCTGGTTGCCGAGCAAGGCCACTTCGACATCACCCCGAACATCAGCTTCATCACCGAGGTCACCTACGCCAGGACGAAGGCGAGCACCTCGATCGAGCCGGTTCCGCTCGATGTCGGCCAGATCTACAAGAACACTGGCCGCGCACCTATCGCGAGCATCATCGACGGTCCGAACGGTCCCGTTGTCGTCGACAATCCATTCGTCCCCGCTCCAATTCTTGCGGCTGCAACCGACCATGATGGCGACGGCATCCCGGACATCGGATTTGCCCGCCGGCTGATGGAGTTCGGACCTCGCGCTTACACGGCGAACCGCAACTTCTTCCGAGTTGTTACCGGCTTCGAAGGCAAGCTGTTCAACGATCGGTGGAACTGGGACCTCACCTATAACTACGGTCACGTCGACGAGCAGCAGATCGCGACCGGCGACGTGAACATCTCGAACTTCCGCAACGCATTTGAGGCCGTCCAGGAAAGTGCTGCCACCGGCGATCTCAACGGTAACGGGATCATCGGCGACATCGTTTGCGCGAGCGCCGAAGCTCGGGCCGAAGGCTGCGTGCCGCTGAACATCTTTGGTGCCAACTCCGCCAGCCCGGCTGCCGTCCAGTATGTCGCGGCCGAGAGCAATCACTCGTTCGACATGACCCAGCAGGTCGTTAACGCGAACCTCTCAGGCTCGCTGATCGACTTGCCGGCAGGTCCCCTCGGCCTCGCGGTCGGCGCAGAGTATCGCAGGGAGAAGAGCAGCGAGAATTGGGATGCGTTGACCAATGAGGGTCTGTTGACCGGTAATGCGCTGCCTGACACGCACGGCCAGTTCAACGTCAAGGAGGCCTATGCAGAGGTCAACGTGCCGATTCTTAAGGATCAGCCGTTCGCCAATCAGCTCGACCTCCGCGCCGCCGGTCGTATCTCGGACTATTCGACGATCGGCTCGGTCAAGACCTGGAACATCGGCGGAGACTGGGCACCGGTCCCTGACATCCGGTTCCGGGCCACCTACGCAAAGGCAGTTCGCGCTCCGAACATCGGAGAGTTGTTCACTGGTCCGTCGCAAACCTTCCCGACTGGCCTCGTCGATCCGTGCGAAGGGATCACTTTGGCGAGCACGGGAACTTTGGCGACGCAGTGCCTGGCCGATCCGGGCGTAGTCCAGAACATCGCCGAGAACGGCGGGGCGTTCCACCAGACCCAAGCCGACAAGCAGGGTATCAGCGGCTTTACTTCGGGTAACCCGAATCTCGGGCCTGAAACCTCGAAGAGCATCACCGCAGGTGTGGTGATCAACCCGAGGAGCATTGCGCCGTCGCTGCGCAATCTCATCCTTACGGTTGACTACTTCAACTACAAGATCACCAATGCGATTGCGTTCCCAAGCCGCTCGAACCTGCTCCAGCAGTGTTACGTGCAGGGGAATAATGCGGCCTGCGCGTTCATCACTCGCTTCCAGGTTGATACCGGCTCTTCCACCGCCGGCGCTTTGAGGTTCGTGAACTCAGGCGCGATCAACGCCTCGGTGATCAAGGAATCCGGTATCGATGCGACACTTACGTATCGCACCGGAATGGGCTGGCTCATGAATGGCCTCTCGGCGACTGCCAACCTCGCTTGGACCCATTATATCAAGGGTTTCGTGGTCGAGCTTCCTGGCCAATCCCCGAACCCGTTCGTGGGCGAGATCGGAAATTCGAAGGACAAGGCCAATGGTACGTTGACCTTCACCACGCCAAAGTGGAGGTGGTCGGTGACCGGAACCTACATCGGCAAGGCCTACGAGGACGATCGATTCATCGATGCCGCAAACGCGACTCGCCTGAAATTCGGCCTTGGCCCGCCGCTGTCGGACCACGCGATCTCGGTCCCGGCGATCTTCTACACGGACACGCAGATCGCCTTTACGCCGATCCGCAACTACGAGTTCTTCGTGGGCGTCGACAATCTGATGAACACGAAGGCTCCGAACCTGCTTTCGGGTACGACCTTCAACAACACCGGTTCGGATACGGACGAGGCCGTGTACGACGTCTTCGGTCGCCGCTACTACGCTGGTGTGCGCCTGAAGTTCTAATCGCCGACCGGAAGGCAAACAGAGGCGGCGGGGAAGCAATTCCCCGCCGCTTTCTTATTGCCTCGTCGATTCCAAATGGGACGCGCCCCGAATTGCCTTCGTCGGGCACGCTGCTAAGTGGCGATGCAGTTCGCTCGAGATCCGGACGATTTATTTGGCAGCCATTGCATCCCGCCTGACTGACGACGAAGGCACGTTCCTTGCGCTTCTTGTCCGGGTCCAACCCGCGACGGCCTACCAGCTGTCGAAAATCTACGCCGACTCTCCGGTCAGCAATATCGGGACGAGCAAGGGCAAGATCTATCCAATGGTTGAGCGGCTACAGAATCGCGGCCTGCTGAAGAAGCGGCCCGTGAAAGGCGACGCACGCGGAAGCGAATGGCTCGAATGCACGGCCCGAGGTGAAACGGCCGTCCGCGCGTGGGTGCTGGATATCAAACCGAATCACATCCTGCTCGAAGATCCCTTGAGGACCAAGCTTCAATCGTTCGACCTATTGTCGAGGGACGAGCAACTCGAGTGGATCGTGGAAGCGAAATCCGAGCTTCAGAACAAGCTCGACGAACTTGAGGCATACGCCGCCGAAGTCACCGTTCCATACAAGGAATTGGTCCACGACAATGCCGTCAGCTCGGTCCGAAGCCGGATGGACTGGCTCGACAGGGTCCTCGCTACGATCGTTCGCTCCAAAGATTCGAAGGATCACGCCGCTTAATCGAAAGGCCCGCGTTGCGGTTCGACAACGCGAGCCTTCCGACTTCGCCGTGGGGGTTCACGGCGTCTTGGATCCGGTAGTCTTCGGTGGTGCCGCGATCGGCGTTAGTTCGAAGAGGACATTCTCCCACTTGTCGCCCCGTCGCCGGTAGATGGAGGTTGCCCAGTTCGGCGTCGGCACCGTGACCGTTCCGCAGCTCGTATCCTGGTCCGCGCGGTAGACGAGGATCGCGGTGTTTTCGTCCAGCTGGCGGAACGTGAACCGATCCACCTTGTAGCTCCGGACCTTGCACAGCTTCTTCGCGATGCCGCCGACCACCGCTTGCTTACCGACCGGCCCGACATAGGCGTTGAGCTCGATGTGGTCGTCCGACAGGAAGTTTTCCCAGAAGTTCGCGTCCATTCGCTGCCACGCGGCCCAGCTCGCCTTCTCCATCTCCGTTATTTGCACTTCGAGCTGGCGTTCGGCCGGCTGGAGCTGAGCTACGCCAGCGGCGGCTGCCAGATATGCGAGCTCGCCGATCAGCATTTAGTAGAGACCCGGCCTCAACCGAGCTTTAGTGGGTCGCGGAGCCTCTGGATCGGCAACCGCGCTTGTCTTTCCACCGTCGCGGATGCGGTTAAGCGCCACCCGAGCGGCGAGGTCGATTGGATCGTTCGTACGAATAGGATGAAATTTCTCGAGCTGCATTGCGCCACCCAGTTGCCGCATCGACATGGCCAGAATAAACTCAAACCGATGATCCCAAGCGGCCTAAGTCGTGAACACCCGAGCGCGGCCGTCGAACGACCGTCGGGCCTATGAACGACATACCAACAGGCGCGAACGCACAACCGGCGGCCGTTTCTGCCGTGTCGGAGGACTTGCTTTCTGTCACGCCCGGCAGCCCACCTGGGGCAGCGCGCTGGATTCAGTTATTTGTAATCGTCGCTATTTGGGCGACTGCCTATATCGTATTCACCGCTCAACAGCTCATTCTTGCACCCGCGGGCCGCGAGTGGTCGTACCTCGTGCCCCGCGCGATAAGCTGTATCACCGGCGCTGTCATTTCCTTTGGTATTCTTGCAGTCCAACGCAGGCTGATACGCTATAGCTTTGCAACTCGGGCACGTGCGGCAGTGGCTCTGGCGTTGGCGGGCACAGCACTGCTTGCTGCATTAAACTATCCGATCTTTCTTCCGTTCATGCCAAAGGATGATCAGGGATCGTCGCCGGTATGGGTGGCCTATCTGTTCGATTTTCTGGCGCGCCTGTGGATCTTCGCATCCATCTCCGGAATCGTTCTCGCCTTCTCATACCTCGCGGATGTCCGCGCTCGCGAAGACCGGATCAGCATCCTTCAGGGCTTGGCTCAGTCGGCTCAGTTGCGCGCGCTGCGAAACCAGCTCAATCCCCATTTTCTCTTCAATTCGCTCAATTCGATCGCCGGCCTGATCTCCGGCAATGAAGGCCGCCGCGCCGAATCGATGACGGAGAATCTCGCGGACTTCCTCAGGCTCAGCCTGATCCTCGATCCCCAGCAGCTGATTAGCTTGCGTGAGGAATTGCGCCTTCAGCAACTTTACCTAAGCATCGAGCAGGTCCGTTTTCCGGATCGCCTCAAGGTGTTGGTCGATGTTCCCGAGCAACTTCAGGATGCCCTGGTGCCAAGCCTCATTGCTCAACCGCTGATCGAGAATTCGGTCAAACATGCGGTGGCACAGAGCACCGACACGGTTGAAATTCGTATCAGCGCAAGGGCCGACGGTGATCGCCTGGAGCTGATTGTGGAAGACAGTGGCGGCAACGCTCCCCAAACGTCCGCAAAAGGGGGTCATCTCGGGCTGAACAACGTCTCCGAGCGTCTTGCCGTCCACTATGGCGACGAGGCCAAGGTGCAGACAGGGCCGACACCACAACGGGGTTTCCGCAACGTCATTCGGATGCCGTTGCGCTTTGCCTGACATGATCCGCGTGCGCGTTCTGGCCGTCGACGATGAGCCCCTGGCCTTGAGCCGAATCTCCGACATGCTTTCCAGGATCGAGGGGATCGAACTGGTCGGTACTTGCCAGTCGGGAAGCGAGGCGGTGGCCCGGGTTCGCGAACTGCGCCCCGACCTCCTGCTGCTCGACATAGAGATGCCGCAGGTCGACGGCTTCGATGTTGTCGAAGCACTGTCGCGGGAGCCGCTGACCGATGCGGCGCCGTGGATCTGCTTCATCACCGCCCACCCGCAATTCGCACCGACGGCATTCGAGACCGGCGCGCTCGATTTCCTGTGCAAGCCGGTCCGGCTTGGGCGGCTCGAGACAACAGTAGCGCGGGCACGAAGCGCGATGGAGCAGCGGAACGCCGGCCGCCAGCTTGCCGAGCTCACCGAGCAACTGGAATCCTTAAGGCACACTCACGCCCAAGCCGAGCCTTCTTCCATCTGGCTTCACCAGCGGGGACAGATGGTCCGGATCGAGCTTTCTGAACTCGACTGGGTGAAGGCCGAGGCGGAATATGTCCGGCTGCACGTCGGCTCCGGCTCGTTCCTGCTTCGAGGGTCGATCAGCGGTCTCGCGGAGCGGCTGTCGCGGGAGGGCTTTGCGCAGATTCACCGCTCCATCATTGTCAATCTCGATCGCTTGCGATCACTGACTGGCAGTCGGACCGGCCTCAAAGTGGTGCTCGGCTCCGGCGTCACTTTGCCCGTCGGCCGGAAGTATCAGAAAGCGCTCCGAGCCACATTGGAAAGCCGAGCGCGCGACTCTCAGTGAACCTGTCCGCATTCGCGATTTGCCGGGACCGCGACGTCCATCTTCTTGGGCCGCGGAAGGTTTAGCGCGGACATGATCGCCACGAACTCCTCGATGCTCTTGCCTCCGCCGAGCCGAGGATTGCGTTCGCGCTCCTGGCTGACGCTACTGACGTGCCGCTGCTGATAATCGTGTCCCGGATAGACGAGCGTGTCGGGTGGAAGGCTGAAAATCTTGTCGTGCACTGAGCGATAAAGCGTCGCGGCGTCGCCGTTCTGGAAATCGGTTCGACCGCACCCATCAATCAGAAGCGCGTCCCCGGTGAAGATGCGGGCGCAGCCGCGGCTTTCGAGCAGATAGCAATGATGATCGTCGGTATGTCCCGGTGTGTAGAGAGGCGTCAGCTCCAAGCCTCCGATGCGGATCGGTTCTCCCTCTCTGACCGGCACGTCAACGTCCTCGACGCCGCTCTTGTCCGGCGCCGCGCAGAGACAGCCGGTACGATCACGGAGCTTCGAGGCGCCGGTAACGTGGTCGGCATGGAGGTGCGTTTCGATCGTGAATCGAAGCGTCAGGCCCAGGGACTGCAACAGCTCGAGGTCACGCTCGACGGTCTCCAGCACCGGATCGATCAGTGCCGCTTCCCGGCTTTCCTCGCAGGCAATCAAGTACGTGTAGGCCGACGACTGCGGCTCGAACAGCTGGCGGAACAGCATAGGGCCCCCTTGCACTCGGCGTCCTTTCTAGCCCATCGGCGCGCGCATGAACATTTGCGTTGTCGGCGCCGGCGCAATCGGCGGCTGGATCGCGGCCCGGCTCTCGCTCGCGGGGAATGACGTCTCGGTCGTCGCGCGTGGCGAAACGGTTCAGGCCATCGACACCGAGGGACTGTGCATCACCGATGGCGGCGACACGCGCTGCGTTGCCGTTGCCGCGGCGACCGATCCTTCGGCCCTAGGCATTCACGACGTTGTGGTGATCGCGGTCAAGGCACCCGCGCTGCCGATGATCGCCCGCAGCCTGGAATCGCTGATCGGACCGGATACCCGGATCGTGCCGATGCTCAACGGCGTCCCCTGGTGGTTCACTGGCGATCCGTTGTGGTCGGTCGACCCCGATCTCTCGATCGCCGACGCCTTGCCTGTCGAGCAGGTGGCCGGCTGCGTGGTTCATGCCAGCTGCTTCCGCACCGCGCCCAATAAAGTGACGGTGAAGCATGCCGACAGGCTGATCCTGGGCGAGGCCGGCGGCGGGTCGAGCGAGCGGATCGAAGCGCTGTGCGCCTTGTTCGAGAATTCCGGAATTCGCTGCGAGGCGAGGGAAAACGTGCGCCGCGCGATCTGGTACAAATTGTGGGGAAACGCGACGATCAATCCGATGTCCGCTTTGACTCGCTCCACCGCGGACCAGTTGCTCGACGACTCTGTCGTCCGCGGCCTTATGATAGACGCGATGGACGAGCTTGCGGCAATCGGTGCTGCGATCGATTGCCCGATCGAAGAGAGCGCCGAAGATCGGATGGCGGTAACCGCCCGCTTGGGCGCATTCAAATCGTCGATGCTTCAGGACGTCGAAGCCGGGCGACCGATCGAACTGGAGGCGCTCCTCGGAGCACCGCGCGAGATCGCCTCGAGCGTCGAAATCGCGACGCCGCACCTCGACAGGCTCTACGCGATGACGCGCCTGATGGGCGAGAATCTGGGCCTGCTCTAGTCGGCCGGGCCGATGCGGCCCACGCAATCTCCGAAGCCGATGCGAAGGCCGCCATCCCCTTCGCACCATGCTCGAAGGGTGATCTCGTCGCCGTCCTCCAGGAAGCTGCGTTTCTCGCCGGTGAGAAGCTCGATCGGCTGCTTGCCGCCGCGGCTGATCTCCAGCAGCGAGCCGAGCCCGCCATTGTCGTCGGTCGACAATGTGCCGGTGCCGATCAGGTCGCCTGGCTGAAGGTTGCAGCCGTTGGAGCTGTGATGCGCGACGATCTGAGCAGCACTCCAATACATCGCTGCGTCGGCCGACCCGCGCGAAAGGACGTGCGGCGCCACACCTTGCCGCCGCATCTGATCGGTCGTCAGGGTGGCCTGAAGTTGCACGGCGAGTCCTCCACGCTTCCGATCGGCGGCATCATCGAGATAGGGCAAGGGCTGGGGATCGGAAGCAGGGCGCTGCGGCATCGGTTTTCGGAACGGCGCCAGCGCTTGCGGGCTCACCACCCAAGGACTGACACTGGTCAGGAAATTCTTGGCAAGGAACGGTCCCAGCGGTTGGTATTCCCACGCCTGAAGATCGCGCGCCGACCAGTCGTTGAGCAGGCAATAACCAGCAATATGCTCCGACGCTTCCCCGATCGGGACCGGATAACCGAGATCGTTGCCGCGCCCGATCCAGATCCCGAGCTCCAGCTCGTAATCGAGCCGGCCGCTTGGTCCATATTCGGGAACATCCGCGTCGAGCGGCTTGCGCTGTCCGTTGGGCCGGATGACGGGCTCACCCGAAACCCGGACCGAACTCGCCCGCCCGTGATAGCCGATCGGTACATATTTGTAGTTCGGCAGCAGAGGATTGTCGGGCCGGAACTGCTTCCCGACGTTGGTCGCATGATGAATGCCGACGTAGAAGTCACTGTAGTCGCCGACGACGCACGGGAGATGCATGCGAACTTCCGTCTGGCCGATGAGCTCTGGTTCGACGTCGTCCCGGTAGCGCTGGTCCGAAAGCAGTTCGACTAGACGCTCGCGAAGCCGACGCTGTGCCTCGTGGCCGCGGGCGAGCCAGCCGTTGAGGACCGGCTGCGAGAGGTCTTCGCGCCATTCTTCGTCCAGCAGGTCGGCGATCCCGGTGAGGTCGAGCACATAATCGCCGATGGCCACCCCCGCGTGGCGCCGCCGCTGGCCCACCGAGAAGATCCCGAGCGGCAGATTCTGGACCGGAAAGTCGCTGCCTTTTGCACTATCGACCCACGAGTTCAGCGCCGGATCGTTGGTCTCGTCGGGCCCGCTCACGGAAGCTTCGCTTTCGGGAAGCCTGCCCAAGCCTGGTCGTAATCGTGCTGCGCGCGCTCCAGCGCCCAGGCCGTCGGCCGATAGGGCCAGCACGTCTCGACCATGAAAGCCATCGTCCCTTCGATCTTCGCCGGCTTGAGGTCCGCCTCGCTCGCCTTGTGCCAGCTTTCGACGTCGGGGCCATGTCCGCTCATCAGATTGTGGAGCGAAAGGCCGCCGGGGGAGAAACCGTCAGCCTTCGCGTCATAGGCGCCTTGGATCAGGCCCATCGCCTCGCTCATTACGTTCCGGTGGAACCAGGGGGGCCGGAAGGTGCCTTCCGCCACCATCCAACGCGGCGGGAAGATCACGAAGTCGGCATTGGCGCGTCCGGGCACGTCGCTCGGGCTGGTCAGGACGGTGAAGATCGACGGGTCGGGGTGGTCGAAGCTCACCGTGTTGATCACGTTGAAGCGCGACAAGTCGTAGCGATAGGGAGCATAATTGCCGTGCCAGGCGACGACGTCGAGCGGGGAATGGTCCAGCGTCGTCGTCCACAGCGATCCGAGCGACTTCTGAATCACCTCCGTCGGCTCGTCCTTGTCCTCGAACCAGGCCGTCGGCGTTTCGAAGTCGCGTGGGTTGGCTAGGCCATTGGAGCCGATTGGTCCGAGCTCCGGTAACCGGAGCGGCAGTCCATGGTTCTCGGCAACATAGCCGCGGCAGTCCCCATCGACATCGACGCGGAATTTGATCCCTCGCGGAACGACGCCGATCGACCCGGGCGCGACTTCGAGAATACCGAGCTCGGTCGCGATCCTAAGCTGCCCCCGCTGCGGGATGATCAACATCTCGCCGTCGGCGTCGACGAACACGCGGCGAGCCATGCTCGTCGACGCGCGATAGACGTGGACGGCAACGCCCTCGAGATCGTCGGGATCGCGATTGGCGAGCATCGCCACGATTCCGTCGACGAAATCCTTGCCCTCCGGAATGTCGCTCGGCGGGTCCCAACGCAGGCGGTTGGGCGCCAGCGGCTCCTTCACCGTTCCCGGTGCGAACAGGGGCGCGCCACCATAACGGGCGAATGGCCGGTGATCGGCGGTTGGCCGCATTCGGTAAAGCCACGAACGCCGGTTCTCGTGCCTCGGCGAAGTGAAGGAAGTGCCGGACAGCTGCTCGGTATAGAGCCCGAAAGCGGGGCGTTGGGGTGAGTTGCGACCCTTTGGAAGGGCACCCTCGACCGCCTCGCTTGCGAAATGCCCGCCGAAACCGGTCATGTATTGAAGCGCATCGGTCATCCGGCGCGGGTTACTGCCTAGTGCCCACAAAAACAAACGGGCGCGGCGCCCGAAACCGCCGCGCCCGCGCCCGGACGGGGACTCGCTACCCGCCCGCGCTCGTGGGTTCGCTCACCCGTTGTTGACGTTCACGTCGATTTTGTTGGGGACGCTGATGTTCGTGCCGTGGCTCCCGAAGCCGAGGTCGGCGCGGAAGATATAGAGGAGCACGAGCACGATGATGATCAGGACGACGACCGCGAGAACTCCACCACCGCCTCCGCCGCCGTTGCCGGTTTCGACTACCGTCGTATGTTCGCGTTCTGTGCCGTTGCCATCATTGTCGGCCATGAAACTCTCCCTTTATTCCCCTGTTATGTTGGCGAAACGAACGAACTGCCGGTGCGGCGGTTCCGTGTCCCGGAAGGAGAAGGAATGAACCGGATTATCGCCGCTGCGACGTTCGTGATCCTGGCCGGCGCATGTCAGAAGCAACCCGAGCGGCCCGCTCAATCGAACGAGCAAAATGCTTCGGCTCCCGCGGCGCCGGCACAGGCTGCTCCGCTCAACGAGGCAGCTCCTTCGCCGTCGAGGCCCGGCCCGAAGGGCGGACTTACCGACGACCGCACGCCCGTCGTGGAGCCCAAAGGCCCGGTCGATCCCAGGAGTGCCGAAGCGGCGGGTCAGGTCGTGCAGCATTACGGCGCGCTGATCGAGCAGGAGCGCTGGTCGGAATCATGGAAGCTTTGGTCCAACGTCGACACCGCAAAAGACTTCGATCGTCACTGGCGGAACGATTCCAACGTTCACGTTGAGATCGGCAAGCCCGCCGACATGGAGGGTGCGGCCGGCTCCAGCTACATCACCGTGCCGGTAGTATTCTACGGCAAGACCAATGCCGGCGGATCGTTCAGGCGAAGCGCAAACGTCATCCTGCGCCGTGTCAACGATGTGCCCGGCTCGACCGAAGCTCAGCGCCGGTGGCACATCGAGCGGATCGACCTGAAGGCGGCCTAGAGCCCATTCAGGACCTTCGCGAGCTGCTTTTCCTGGTCCTTGGTAACCGGCGTTCCGGTGGTATCGGTCAGCTGCGCGGAATTGTCGGCCGTATTCGCGTCCTGTGATCCCGATCCAGTCGCGTCATAGGCGAACCAGATGATCCCCGCGGCCCAGATCAGGGCCATCCAGCGGCTCTTGAAGATCGAGCTCGTGCGCATCGGGATCATGCGCGGATTGTCGCGCCGTGGCCTTAAGAATGGGTTGCGCGCTGCTTTTCGCCTTCATGCACGACTTCGCGATAGGGAAAACGGTCGCGGATTCGGGTGTTGAAATAGATGCCCTTGGAAAATGCCGACCTGAATGTGTCCGCGACCTCCTGCGGCACGTCGGAATAGACGTAGCGGCGTCCGGTGGTGAACTCGACCCACAGTTCGAGGTTGTCAGGGCAATAGACGAACCTTCTGATGACGCTCGACGGCATAGCCCTTCAACGCATCATCCCGCGTCTGGAGCCGAGATGCGGGTTTTGCTTCGAGTCAACGCTCCCGCCATCCCGCCGAGCGCCAGGACCGCGCCGCCGATTGCAAGCGGAGTCCATCGATAATGTTCAAGCCAGGTCGAGAAGCCCATAGCGATAATCGGCACGATCACGCTCGAATAAGCCGCCTTTGCTGGCCCGATCTTGCGAACCACGGGATAATAGAGGCTGAAGGTGAGCACGGACGCCGCGAGCGATAGGTACAGAAGGCCGGCCCAGTAACCCGGATGCCAGTCCATAACGGGCGCACCGGAAAGGATGAGTGCCGCGACTGCGTCAATTGCCGCCCCGGTGGCCATCGACCAAGTGAGCAATGCCAGCAGCGGGAAGCGGCGCACTTCAGGTCGCGCCTGGAAGACGTTGGCGGCTGAGGCCCCGACCATCCCGGCGAGGGTGAGGCCGATGCCGGCGGCGACCGCTCGAGCGCTCGCCGCATGCTCCTGCAGCTCGTGGACGAACAGGAGGGCGATTCCCACGACGGCGATAAAGGAACTCCAGGCGAAGCGCCGGCTTGGGCGCTGACCGAGGAAGGCCCAGGCAAGCAGGCTGCTCGGGATCAGAAGAAGCGCGAACACGGTCGCGACGACGCCCGAAGTGATGTGGCGTTCGGCGAGGTAGACCGCGTTGAAGTTCACGCAGAACTGCGCAAACCCGAGGAAAGCTGCGGGAATGATCGCCTTCGATCCGAGGCGGAGGCTCTGGCCTTTCCATCTCGCCACGGCGGCCATCGCCGCGGCTGCGATCACGAAGCGGTAGGTTACCGACCATTGCGGGGGAACCACGCCGAGCTGGCCGCGGATCACAATCCAGGTCGAGCCCCAGATCGCGGTGAAAATGATGAAGGAAAGGACGACGCCCCGAGGCTCGGAGCCGTGCCGTTCGGTCACAGCCCGGCGATTGCCGCGGCGAGGCCTTCGATGGCCGCGCCCTGTTGGTCCCAGCTTGTGACCAGCCGGATCTGGCCCGGCCCCCACTCATAGAAATCGTAGCCCATCGCTTGCAGCCGCTGCGCCTCGTCATCGCTGACCTTGAGGAAAACCTCGTTGGCCTCGACGGGATGGATAAGGCGCTGCGGCGCGGCCTTGGCGAGCACCTGTGCTGCGGCGTTCGCGGCCCGCGCGTTCTCCCGCCACAGGTCGCCGTCGAGCATCGCGAGGATTTGCGCGGCGAGATAGCGTCCTTTGGATAACAAATGTCCCGCGCGCTTGCGGCGGACCGCAACCTCATCCGCAAGCTCTGTCCTGAAGAGGATCAGCGCTTCGGCGTTAAGGCCGCCGTTTTTGACGAAGCCGAAGGACAGAGCGTCGACGCCCGAGCGCCAGGTCACGTCGGCAAGGCTTTCGCCGGTTGAGACCAAGGCGTTGGCAAGCCGCGCGCCGTCCATGTGCAATGCGAGGCTGCGGCGCTTCGCGACCTCGCCGATGGCGGCGACCTCCTTCGCTCGATAGGCGAGACCATATTCGGTTGCGTTCGTAATCGAGATCGCGGCGGGCTGGACTTGGTGAACGTCCTCGCGGGTTGCGCCGCAGGCGGCATCGATAGCGGCGGGAGTGATCTTTGCGCCTTCGCCGTCGAGCAGGAGTAGCTTGGCGCCGCCGGTGAAGAAGGCCGGCGCGCCGGCCTCGTCCACCTCGATATGCGCGTCGCGGTGGCAGAGGATGGAGCGGTAAGGCGGACAAAGCGCCGCGAGTGCGAGGCAGTTGGCGGCGGTGCCGGTGGTCACCCAGAAGGCGCGGACGTCGGTTTCGAACAGATCAGAGAATGCGCCGTCGAGGCGCTGGCTCCACTCGTCTCCGTCATAGGCGGTGTCCATCCGGTTGGCGGCGGCGATCGCTTCCAACACTTTGGGGTGGGCCGGCGCGGCATTGTCGGAGAAGAAGCGCATCGCGGGCCGAATGGCGGCGGGGTTGCGAAGCGTCAATGTGAAGAAATGGTGCTGCCGGTGAGGATTGAACTCACGACCTCAGCCTTACCAAGGATGCGCTCTACCACTGAGCTACGGCAGCACTTTGTCCGAGAGAGGCGCGCCTATGAGACCGCCCCAACCGCGTCAACCCGCCGTTCGACTTGCAGGCCCGCGGACGGCTCGGCATGTGGCTCAAATGACTGGCAAAGACAAGGAGCGCGAAGAGCGATTGGCGACGGCGCTGCGTGACAATTTGCGGAAACGGAAAAGCCAGTCGCGGGAGATCAAGGAAAAGGACGAAAGCGGGAAAGATTAAGCGTCGCGGTCGCGCAGCGGCTTCTCACCGAGAGCGCTCTCGATTCCAGTCGCAATGGCGTCTCCGGCCCAGATGACGAGGCCGAGAAGCACGATGGCGAGAACGAGTTGCAGTCCGGTGATCACGATAACGACTCCGGATTTGCGTTTAACGTCAATGCATTAAACCTGCAATTAATTCGTCATGAGAAGCCTGTCACATAACGGCACGTTTCTCAGCGCGGGCGGTGCGTGGTGCCCTTCCCCGCGGTGATGAACAAAGCGACGACCGGCTCGTCGGCGTCGGCGGTATGCCACGCGCCGCGCGGGTTGATCGCATACTCGCCCGGCCCGAGCTCGTGGGTCTCGCGGCCGCCGTCGGGCAGCTCCTGATGAAGCGTCATATGGCCTTGGAGGCAGCAGACGACTTCCTCGCCCGTCGGATGCATTTCCCAGCTCGTCCAACTTTCCTGGAAGCGGAACAAGCTGACGATGCGCCCCTCGTCGAGGTCGTCGTGGTGCCGCCGGTCATAGCCTTCATACCAATCCATGCCGGTGAACTCGGGCTCGGCAACGGCGACCGCGCCGAGCCCAAGATGGATCGGGAAATCGTAGAGGGATTTGCCCTTGGTCACTCACCGCCCATCACGAAAGCGTTGAGCTTGTTGCCGTCGGGATCGCGAAAGTAGCCGGCGTAAAAGCCGCCGCCACGGTCTCCGGGCGCGCCTTCGTCTTTGCCGCCGTTGGCGAGCGCGATGTCGTAGAGGCGCTGGACCTGGTCCCGGTCGCTGGCCTGGAAGGCAACCATGACACCGTTGCCGACCGTCGCTGGATTGCCGTCGAACGGCTTCGTGAGTCCTACTCCCGCGCCACCGCCGGGCTTGCCCCAAGCGATGAACTGCTCATTGTCCATCATCCGGCCGACGCCGAGCTCACCACAAAGGGCATCGTAGAATTTGGCCGACTTCTCACGGTCGTTGGTGCCGAGCGTCACATAGCCGATCATCATGTCCTCCTGTCGAGTCGGGTAGAGAACATTAAGGGAACAAAGTTACGCGATCAATCGCCAATCGGCGCGCAGGCCTGCCGCAGCCATTCGAGGTCGCTGCCCGACAGCGTCGGCCCGATCTTCGCGAGCACATGAGTGTGATAGCAGTTGAGCCAGGCCAACTCGTCGGGATCGAGCATGTGCACGTCGATCAGGCGGCGGTCGATCGGCGCGAAGGTCAGGGTCTCGAAGCCAAGCATCTCCTTCTCCGCGCCCTCGATCTCGCGCGAGACGACCAGCACGAGGTTCTCGATGCGGATGCCGTATTCGCCCGTCTTGTAATAGCCCGGCTCGTTCGAAATGATCATCCCGGCCTGGAGCGGCTCGTCGCCGCCCGCCTGGCCGCTCCCGACCGGCGCGATGCGCTGCGGGCCTTCGTGGACTGCCAGGAAGCTGCCGACTCCATGTCCGGTGCCATGGGCATAGTCGAGACCGGCTTCCCACAAAGGCCGCCGGGCGAAGCTGTCGAGCTGCGTCCCGCGCGTGCCCTTCGGGAAAACCGCGGTCGCAATGGCGATGTGCCCCTTGAGGACCCGCGTGAAGCGATCGCGCATTTCCTCGGTCGGCTCACCGATGGGCACCGTGCGGGTAATGTCGGTCGTGCCGTCGAGGTACTGACCGCCTGAATCGATCAGGTAGAGCGTGCCCTTCTCGAGCTTGCGGTTGGTCTTTTCGCTCGACTTGTAGTGGACGATCGCGCCGTTCGGGCCCGCGCCGGAAATGCTGTCGAAGGAGAGGTCTCGAAGCTCCGGACTCTCGCGGCGGAGCGCTTCCAGATGATCGGAAGCCTTCAGCTCATCGACGTCGCCCTTCGGTGCTTCCTCGTCAATCCAGTGAAGGAACCGGGCGATGGCCGCTCCGTCGCGGGTCTGCGCGGCTTTCTGGCCCGCGATCTCCGCCGGGTTCTTCAGCGCCTTCGGAAGGATTGTCGGGTCGCGAAGCGGCAGGATCTTCGCGCCGGCTTTCTCCAGCGCTTCGAAAATCGCGGCGACGGCGCGTTCGGGATCTACGACAACTGTCTTGCCCTTGAGCTCGGATAGCGCGGGTTCAAACTCCGAGCGCTCGTGGAGGCGAACGCCGTTGCCGAGATGCTGGCGAACGTCCGGCCCGATCTTCTCAGACGCGACGAAGAGGTCAGCGGTGCCATCGGCATGAACGATCGCATAAGCCAGTGCGACCGGCGTGTGGGTAACGTCCTGCCCGCGGATGTTGAATGCCCAGGCGATCGAATCGAGCGCGGAAAGCACCGCGGCGTCGGCATGATGCTTGACTAGCCAGTCGCCGATTTCCGTGCGTTTCTCCGCTGCGGACTTGCCCGCATGCTGGTCGGATTGGACGACGAGATGCGCCTTCGAGGCTTCGGGGCGGTCGGTCCAGATTTCGTCGATGGGATTGCGGTCGACCGGAACGAGCTCCGCCCCGCGTGTCGCTAGCGCTTCCTTTGCTTTCTTCACCCAGTCGCGCGTGTGCAGCCAGGGATCGTAGCCGATCCGCGCACCCTCGGGCGCATGTTCCTCGAGCCACTGAGTCGTGCTCGTCTCGGGCACCGACTGATAGCTCCACTCGGTCGGCGAGACCTGCTGGCGGACCTGCAGCGTGTAGCGCCCGTCGACAAAGATCGCCGCCTGCTCGGGAAGCACCACCGCGGAACCTGCCGAGCCCTGGAAGCCGGTCAGCCACGCGAGCCGCTGGGCATAGCTCCCGACATATTCGCTCATATGCTCGTCGGTGAGCGGAACGACGAAACCGTCGAGCTTCTCAGCCTTCAATTGCTCGCGAAGAGCCTGGAGGCGGTCTGCATAGGTGGACATAGGCTAACTCCCTCCGCCCCCAGCTAATCCTTGAAGCGCCATTGTTAAAGAGCCGTCCAGCCGCCGCGAAAGTTCACGAAGTTCACGGTTACACGCAGGCGCGCGCGAGGGCCCGCGAAACGCAGCGATTGCAGCGAGCTTACGTGTGCGAGGAGCCCGCGATGTGTTGGAAGAGGCGGTTCGAGACATCGCGCAGACTTATGGGAGTAAGCCAGCCCTGTAGGACAGCAAAATCGTCCTCCGCTTCACGCATTGGGGCATAGTCCCTTCTGTTGCGTCCTGTGTCATGCGAGACTGAGGCGAATGAGTGCGCAGCGGCCGATCTTTCATGTGGGTCTCCACAAGACGGGCACGACGTGGTTCCAGAAGAAATTCTACCCTCGCGTTGTCGGCCATCGCTTCATCCCGCGCGAGCTCGTCCGTTCGACGCTGCTTGCGGAATCGCCGTTGGCGTTTGACGCCGCTGACGCGCGCGAGCGGTTGCAGATCGACCGTGAGACGCCCGCCATCATCTGCGAGGAGGATTTGTCCGGCGTTCTCCATAACGGGCTGTTGTCGATCTACGTTGCCAAGGAGATGGCGAACCAGATCGCGGCGATTGCGCCTGACGCGCGGATTGTCCTTTTCGTTCGCTCGCAGACGTCGCTGGCCGCGTCCTCCTATCACCAATATCTGCGCGAGGGCGGCACGGCTTCGGTGCACGGATATCTGTTCCCCGAAGACTACCATCATCCGGGCGACGTCCGGCCGCTGAAGGTCCCGAGGTTCGATTTACGGCAGTTTGAGTTCGACCGGCTTGTCGCTCATTACGACGCGTTGTTTGGCCGCGAGAATGTGTTCGTATTCGCCCTCGAGCATTTCAGGACGGAGCCCGATCAATTCCTCGATGATTTCTGCGCAAAGCTCGGCATCGATCGCCCGGCCGGCATTGCGAATGAGCCGCTGAACCCCTCTTTCCGGCGGGGACTACTGCCGCTTGCGAGGGGGATGAACCGGTTCACCCGCCGATCGGTGATCGACAAGAGCACGATCGCGCACATTCCTTATTGGTACCAGGTTCGGAAAAAGCTCCTGAAATGGGCCAATCGCCGCTCCCTATTCGGCAGGACACCGACGGCCGAGCAGCTGCTCGGCACACGCACCCATCGGTGGATCCAGCAGCGATTTCGCGAGAGCAATCTAGCCTTGGAGGGGCGGATTGGAGTCGACCTCCACGCGCTTGGTTATTTCGACGATGGTGCGACGGAAGTGCGGCGACCTGAGCGATCGCGCCTGCTGCAGCACCTGAAGAATTGAAATTCGTGCGTGCAGCATCGGCCGAGCGCGCTAATTAGCCCCGCATGGACAAGCCGACCGAAATTCCCGCACCGCCCGTCGCCGAGCAACGGCCGTACAGCTACGAACTCCACGGTGTCACCATCGAGGACCCGTGGCATTGGCTTCGCGATCCCAAATATCCGGAGGTCGATGATCCGGACGTGCTCGCCTACCTCCATGCCGAGAATGCCTATTTCGAGACCTGGGCGGGGAAGCAGAAGGCGCTGATCGAGCAGCTGTTCGAGGAAATGAAAGCGCGGATCAAGGAGGACGACAGCTCGGTCCCGATCCGCGACGGAGACTGGCTTTACTGGTGGGCGTTCAAGCCGGGTGCGCAATATCGGAGCTGGTATCGCAAGCCGGTACGCGGCGGCGAGGACGAGCTGATCTTCGACGAGCCCGTCGAAGCGCATGGCGGGTCTTATTTCAGGCTCGGCGCACTCGAGGTCAGTCCGGACGGGAAGCTGCTCGCGACACTCGCGGACTATGACGGGTCGGAGCGCTTCCAGCTTCGAATCCGCGACCTTTCGACGGGCAAGGATACAGAGACCGTGACCACGGTCGGCATCGGCCAGCCAGTGTGGACCAGCGACAGTGCCGGGATCGTGTTCACCGAGGTCAACGACAATTGGCGGAGCTATCGCGCGCGCTACCACCGGCTGGGCGCATCGGCGGATGAGGACATCACGCTCTACGAGGAGACGGAGGAGCTCGGCTTCTCGGTCGGCATCGGCAAGTCGCAGGACAAGAGCCTGATCATCGTCTCGACCGGCGACAATGCGACGAGCGAGGTGCGGTTCGTGTCGGCGGACGATCCGTCGCAGCCGCTGACCTTGATCTCACGCCGCAAGCCCAACCGCGAATATCATATCGACGCGGCGCACGGGAAATTGTGGATCCACACCAACGACGACCATGTGAACTTCCGGATCGCGGAGGCGGACGTCGACTCTCCGGAGGAATGGCGGACCGTGATGGCGGGATCGGACCGGGTGTATCTGACCGGGGTCACGCCGTATCGCCACCATCTCGCGATCAGCAGCCGGGTCGACGGGCTCGATCAGCTGATACTGCGCACCTGCGCGGGGGAAGAAACTCGAATTCCTTTCGAGGAGGCGAGCTACAGCGCGTTCTTCGCGGGCAATCCGGAGTTCGCTCCAGACGCTTACCGCGTCGGTTACACCTCGATGGTCACGCCCACGACGACCTATGATTATCATCCGGAGACCGGCGCGCTCGAGGTGCTCAAGGTCCAGGAGATCCCGAGCGGCTACGATGCCTCGCAATATGCGACCGAGCGGCTGACGATCGAGGCGCGAGACGGGGCCAAGGTGCCGGTGTCGATCGTCTACAAGAAGGGCTTCGAGAAGAACGGCGAGGGCAAGCTCTTCCTCTACGCGTACGGCGCTTACGGGATTGCCATCCCGCCAGCATTCAACTCGAACCGGATCAGCCTGCTCGACCGCGGCTGGGCATGCGCCATCGCGCACATCCGCGGCGGCGACGATCTTGGCTATAAGTGGTTTCTCGACGGGAAGCTGACCAAGCGGACCAACACGTTCAACGATTTCGTCGACGTGGCGAAAGGGCTGGTGGCGGAGAAATTCACTCGGCCCGGGAAGATCGCGATCAACGGCGGGTCGGCCGGCGGCGAGCTGATGGGCGCTGTCGTCAATTCGGACCCGGAATTGTGGGGCGCGGCGGTTGCTGATGTCCCGTTCGTCGATGTGCTCAACACGATGCTCGACGACACGCTTCCGCTGACGCCGGGCGAGTGGCCGGAGTGGGGCAATCCGATTATCGACAAGGCGGCGTTCGACTATATCCGAAGCTACTCGCCCTACGACCATGTGACAGCGCAGGACTATCCCCCGATGCTGATCACCGGCGGCCTCAACGATCCTCGAGTCACTTACTGGGAGCCGGCGAAATGGGCGGCGAAGCTCCGCGCGACCAAGACCGGCGACAATCCTCTGTTCCTCAAGATCAACATGGGCGCGGGCCACGGCGGCAAGTCCGGCCGCTGGGACAAGCTTCACGAGGTCGCCGAGACCTACGCCTTCATCATGACCCAGACGGGGGAATGACCCGCCCCCTCTTCGAGGTGGCGCTGACCGCCGGGCCGGAGCACATCGACGAGCTTGGGCACGTCAACAATGCGGTGTGGGTGCAGTGGATTCAGCAGGTCGCGGTGGCGCATTGGGATTCCGTTTCATCACCGGAGCATCGTGACACTTATTACTGGGTCGTGGTGCGCCATGAGATTGATTACCTGCGGCCCGCGGTTGAGGGAGACCGGCTGACGGCGCGGACATGGGTGGGCGATGCGCCCAAGGGCGCCCGGTTCGACCGTTTCGTGGAATTCACCGGCCCGGACGGGAAAATCTGCGTCCGTTCGCGCACCGATTGGGCGATTATCGACAAGGCGCTCGGCCGGCCCATCCGGGTGCCTCCGGAAGTGATAGCGCCGTTCGTTGCGGGAGGGTAAGCACCCCGGCCATGAGCCGAATTGTCCTTTACGATTATTACCGTTCGTCCGCCGCCTATAGGGTGCGGATCGCCTTGAATCTCAAGCGCGTGGAATATGAGCAGCGATCGGTGAACCTGCTCGAATCCGAGCAGAAGTCCGACCAATATCGAGCGCTCAATCCGCAGGGCCTCGTCCCGGCGCTGGAGATCGACGGGAGGCTGCTGACGCAGACGATGGCGATCGTCACCTACCTCGACTCGCGCTTTCCCAACCCGCCGCTGATCCCGGCGATGGCGCCCGAGCGCGCGCATGTCGGCGCGATGTCGATGATCGTCTGCTGCGACATCCACCCGCTCAACAATCTGCGTGTGCTCAAATATCTGAAGAACGAGCTCGGCCACTCGCAGGAAGAGGTCGACCGCTGGTACGCGCACTGGATCCGCGAGGGGCTGCCGGCGCTCGAGGTGATGGCGGCTCCGAAGGCCGGCAAGTTCCTGTTCGGCGACATGGTAACGGCGGCGGACCTGTGCCTGGTGCCGCAGCTCTACAACGCGCGGCGGTTCAACGTTCCGATCGACGATTTCCCGACCTTGCTCCGCGCCGAGGAGAATGCGAACAAGATCGAGGCGTTCGCAGCCGCGCATCCGGACCGCCAGGAGGTCCCCGCGTAAAGGAGGTGCCCGCATGAACCGCGTCGACAATTTCGCCCAGGGCATGATGGAAGCGAAGGCGCTCGCTTCTGTCGAGATTCCCTCGCTCGAAGGCAAAGTCAGCAACGAGGAATGGGAGCTTCGCGTCGATCTTGCCGCGGCCTACCGGATCGTCGCCGACTATCGCTGGGACGATTTGGTTTTCACGCACCTTTCTGTGCGGATTCCGGGACCCGAGCACCATTTCCTGCTGAACCCGTACAACCTCATGTTCGAGGAAGTCACCGCCTCGTCGCTGATCAAGGTCGATGTCAACGGCAACCCGGTCCAGGAAACGCCGTTCATCACCAACCCCGCCGGCTTCACCATCCATTCCGCGGTGCACATGGCGCGCGAGGATGCCCATGCGGTCATGCATCTCCACACGCCAGCCGGACAGGCGGTGAGCGCGCAGGCGGATGGGCTGATGCCGCTGACGCAGGCCGCGATGCTGGTGCGCGAAGACCTCGCCTATCATGATTATGAGGGGATCGCGGTCGACCTGGATGAGCGCGAGCGTCTCGTCGCCGATCTCGGCACGAAGAACCTGATGCTGCTTAGGAATCACGGCAGCATGGCGGTGGGCGAGACGATCGGCGAGGCGTTCATCCGGCTCTACACGCTTGAGCGCGCATGCCAGGCGCAGGTGATGGCGCTCACGGCGGAGATCAACAATCCGCCGCAGGGTTCGCCAGAGGTGGCGGCGCAGCAAGGTGCGATCGGGCTCAAGCTCGCGGGCAAGCTGCTCGCCTGGCCGGCATTGAAGCGCAAGGCATACCGCCTCGATCCGAGCTTCGCGACCTAGGTTGTCGAGCCGCGTCGCCAACATCAGCGACTATCGCGCGCTCGCAAAGGCGCGCCTTCCGCACTTCCTGTTCGAATATCTCGACGGTGGTTCGTACGACGAGGTGACGCTTCGGCGGAACGTCGAGGACTTGCAGGCGATCGCGTTGAGGCAGCGCGTGCTTCGCGACGTGTCGAATATCGATCTTTCCGCGGGGCTGTTCGGCCGGACATGGGCGATGCCGGTCGGCTTGGGGCCAGTCGGTCTGGCGGGACTCTATGCGCAACGCGGCGAGGTCCAGGCGGCGCGCGCAGCGGCTGCAGCGAATATCCCGATGGCACTTTCGACCGTCAGCGGCTGCTCGCTTCACGAGGTCGCGGTCTCGGGCCATGTGCCTTGGTACCAGCTCTATTTCGTCAAGGATCGCGGCTTCGTCGCCGACATGGTCGATCGCGCGAAGGCCGAGCGCTGCGAGGCGCTTATGCTGACAGTCGATCTCGCTGTTCCCGGCTCCCGTTATCGCGATTACCGTGCGGCAGGCGGTGGACTCCGACGGATGGCGCAGCTTTTGGCGCGGCCGGGCTGGCTGTGGGATGTCGGCATATGTGGGCGGCCGATTAGCCTGGGCAATCTCGAGCCGATCGTCGGCAAGCGAGCGCCGCTCAGCGACTTCCAGGCCTGGATCCACGCGAATTTCGATGCTTCCGTCAGCTGGAAGGACGTAGAGTGGCTACGCAAGCGCTGGGACGGTCCGTTGATCGTCAAAGGCATTCTCGATCCCGAGGACGCGCTACGGGCCGCGGGTGCGGGAGCGGACGCAATTGTGATTTCCAACCACGGCGGCCGGCAGCTCGACGGAGTCGCTTCAACGTCCAGCGCCCTTCCCCGTGTCGCCGGCGCGATCGGTGGCAAGTTGCCGACTTTGGTGGATGGCGGCGTCCGCTCGGGCCTCGACGTCGTCCGGATGCTTGCGCTCGGCGCGGACTTCGTACTTCTCGGCCGGGCCTGGGCCTACGCGCTGGCGGCGGCGGGCGGTGACGGGGTCGCAAACGTGCTGAAGATCATCGAGGCCGAGATGCGGGTAGCCATGGCACTGACGGCCTGCACAGCCGTTTCAGAGATCGGCCCGGATGCCCTTGATCGAAGAGATTGATGACCAAACGCTTCGAAGTTGGCGATCACGTCAAGTGGAACTCGGAGGCCGGACACGTCAGCGGGCACATCATCAAAGTCCACACAAGCGACTTCGACTATAAGGGCCATACGCATCGCGCGAGCGCCAACGACCCACAATATGAGATCAAGAGCGACAAGACGGATCACATCGCCGCGCACAAGGGATCGGCGCTGACGAAAGTCTAGTGGTCGGGGAGAGAGGATTCGAACCTCCGGCCCCTGCCTCCCGAAGACAGTGCTCTACCAGGCTGAGCTACTCCCCGACCGGAACCCGCTATCGTCGCGACGGGTCGCGGCGGGAGCCAAGGCGCGGGCTAGATAGAAGGGGGCTGGGCCAAGCGCAACCCAACAATCAGCGCCCGAGGACCTGAAGCCAATCCTGATGGCGGACGAACTTTTCGCGGGGGCTCCCGGGGCGGGCGTTGCCGACCTCGGTTTCCTCGATCTTGCGCCAATCATCGTAGTCGGTCGGCATCACGCCACGGCTTTCGAGCAGACGCTTCAGCCCCGATGCGCCCTCGCGGTCGCCGGAGCCTTGCGCGGGCAATGATGCGGCGATCTGCTCGGCCACATCGTAGCCGTCGGGGCGGTTCGTCCCGATCGTGCCGGTGGGCCCACGCCGCGCCCAGCCGACGGCGTAGAGACGGTCGGCGATGCGGCCGTTCTCGTTGACGAACTTGCCGCCTTCGAAGGGCACGTCGGGGATTGGCGAGGTCGAGTAGCCGATTGCGGTGATCACCAGCGAAGCCGGCACTTCATAGGTATCGCCGGTCCCACGCGCCGAACCTTTCTCGTCCAGCTCGGTGCGCTCGACGATGATGCGCTCGACCTTGCCATCGCCTTCCGCGCGGAGCGGCTTGGCAAAGAAGTCGAAGACCATGTGCTTGGCTTTGTCCTGGGGGAGGTCCGCGAAGCCGCGCAGAAGCGTCACCGATTTGCGAAGACCGGGCTCGAGAGGCTCGTCCGCCTCGATCGGCGGGAAGTCAGCTGGCTCGACCACGGGCACTGCGTCTTCGAGATGGCCAAGCTCGCCAAGCTCCTTGGGAGTCATAGCGACCTGGTGAGGGCCGCGCCGGCCGAGGATGGTGATCGTCCGGATCGCCGAATGGTCGAGCGCGTCGAGCGCGTGGCCGACAATGTCGGAGCCTTCGAATTCGTGTCGGGTCTTGGAGAGAATTCGGGCGCAATCCAGTGCGACGTTCCCAGCGCCGACGACGACCGCATGGGTGCCGTCGAGAAAGGGATCGAGGTCGGCGAATTCGGGGTGGCCGTTGTACCAGCCGACGAACTCCGCTGAGCCGATGACACCAGGAAGATCTTCACCCGGGATTCCGAGCTTTCGGTCGTGCGGTGCGCCTGTAGCCAGGATGACTGCGTCGTAGAGGTCGAGAAGGTCGGCGACCGAGATGTCGGCGCCCACAGTCACGTTGCCGATAAAGTCGACGCCCGCGCTTTCGGCGACCTTGTCGTATCGCTTGCTGACTGCCTTCAGCGACTGATGATCGGGCGCGACGCCGAAGCGGATCAAGCCATACGGGACGGGATAACGGTCGAGGATATCGATGCGCGCCTGATCGCCGTAAGCCTTCTCCAGCGCCTCGGCTGTGTAGAAGCCCGCCGGACCCGAACCGACCACCGCGAAATGCCGCATCGCCGCTCCTTTCGAAGCGAAAACTTAGCGGCTGTAATGCGAAGCGTCAGCCCTTGTGATGATCCTCGAGAAGAACGCTGCCCTTCTTCTGAAGCGCGCCCTGGATCAGCCCCGAAAACATGCTCAGCATCGGCGGCAGGAGCACCTTGAGGCGGACCCGGCTTTCCTCGACGTCGATCTGCGCGGTCACCGATTGGCCCATGGCCGCGACATCGAGGTTGAGCTGGTCGCCTGCCCAGCCCGACTGAACTGCCGCGCCGCCCGGAATGTGCGTTTCCAGCTTGTGGATATTATTCGCGATCCGGCGCCGCGCTTCGTCCTTGCCGAGGCTGTGCGGGAGATCGACCTCGATGGGCTGAGTCATGGATGCGATGTCGCGTGCCGTTCAGCGCTTTTCAAGCTGCGCCGCAGGAGTATGGTCCCCGTGATGAAAGGCCCGATCTTTTTCCTGCTGATGCTGATTGCGGGTCCCGCTGCGGCGCAGCTCCCGCAGGCGGTCTCGCCCGCTGCTCCCGCAGTGTGGAACCCGGTGGCCCCGTATATCAGCGCAGGGCAGGACGAGCCCGGCTACCGCTCCTGGTATCTCGCCGCGCCTTGGCGGCCTGCGCAGGTCAAGGCGTTCAACGACTATCTCGTCGCCAACCAGGTCGGTGGAATCCTTCCGACATGGACCCTGCTTCGGACGGCGACCTCATGGTCCGAGTGCGGCCAGCAGCCGTTCGAGATTCCGCCGAGCACCGAATGGCCGCACATGGTCGAGACGCTTCGCTATGTGAGGGATTATGTGATCCCCGCCGTCGGGCCGGTCGAGGCAGTCTCGGTTTATCGCAATCCGCAGCTCAACAAATGCGCGGGTGGTGCGCCGGAGAGCGCGCACAAGCTCGATTCCGCGATCGACATGGTGCCGCTCAATCCGATCGACCGGGTCACTTTGATGCGGAAGCTCTGTCCGAGCCATTCCGAGCATGGGGCCGCCTACAATGCGGGGCTTGGTTTCTATGCGTATCTTCGCTTCCATGTCGACAGCACGAAATATCGGCGCTGGAACATGGACCCCGCCGTTGCCGCCGAATGCCCGCCGCTGATCCGTCCGGAGGATATTGCCTCGGTCGGGCAGCCGCTGCCGCCTTCAGCGGAAACCACGGTCGCTGCCCCGGCACCCGCGGGAGCCCCTCCGACGACCGTGGCGCAGCCGACGGCACCCGCAATATCCATTCCCGAAAGAGGGCAGCCGCGCCCGTAGCAAGGCTTGTGTTGCCGTTCTGCAACACCATATCGGTGTTCAAGCAAAGAGGGGTAAGCACGAATGGATTTCGAGAAGCTCACCCACCGCGCGCGCGGATTCCTGCAGGCCGCGCAGACGATTGCGGTCAGGGAGCATCAGCAGCGGATTGCGCCCGCACATCTGCTGAAGGCTTTGCTCGACGACGAGCAAGGCATGGCTGCCGGACTGATCAATGCGGCTGGCGGCGACGGCAAGGCCGCTCAGCGTGAAGCTGACGCGCTGGTCGCGAAGATTCCGGCCGTCACGGGCAGCGGCGCGACGCAGGCGCCGGCGATGGATGGCGACACGATTCGAATCCTCGACCAGGCCGAACAAATCGCGAAGAAGGCGGGCGACAGCTACGTCACCGTCGAGCGCATCCTGCTGGCGATGGCGCTGGCGAAGAACACGGACGTCGGCGGCGCGCTAGCGAAGGCGGGATTGACCGCGCAGAACCTCAATGCCGCGATCGACAAGCTGCGCGGCGGCCGAACGGCGGACACCCAGGGCGCCGAGGACCGCTACGACGCGCTGAAGAAATATGCCCGCGACCTCACCGCGGCGGCGCGCGAGGGCAAGCTCGATCCGGTCATCGGCCGCGACGAGGAAATCCGCCGAACGATTCAGGTGCTCGCCCGCCGGACCAAGAACAATCCCGTGCTGATCGGCGAGCCCGGCGTCGGCAAGACCGCGATTGCCGAAGGGCTGGCGCTCCGGATCACCAATGGCGACGTTCCCGACGGAATCAAGGACAAGCGGCTGTTGGCACTCGATCTCGGTTCGATGATTGCAGGCGCGAAATATCGCGGCGAGTTCGAAGAGCGGCTCAAGGGCGTGCTCGACGAGGTCCGCCAGGCCGAAGGCGACATCATCCTGTTCATCGACGAGATGCACACGCTCGTGGGCGCTGGGAAGGCCGAAGGCGCGATGGACGCGGGCAACCTTCTGAAGCCCGCACTCGCCCGCGGCGAGCTTCATTGCATCGGCGCGACGACTCTCGACGAATACCGCAAATATATCGAGAAGGACGCGGCGCTGGAGCGGCGTTTCCAGCCGGTGTTCGTGGGTGAGCCTACGGTGCCGGACACCATTTCCATCCTGCGCGGTCTTAAGGAGAAGTACGAGCTTCACCACGGCGTCCGGATCACCGATGCGGCGATCGTCGCCGCGGCGACGCTCAGCAACCGCTACATCACTGACCGCTTTCTGCCCGACAAGGCGATCGACCTGATGGACGAGGCAGCGAGCCGAATCCGCATGGAGGTCGAATCCAAGCCCGAGGAGATCGAGAATCTCGACCGGCGCATCATCCAGCTCAAGATCGAGCGGGAGGCGCTGAAGAAGGAGCAGGACAAAGCGTCGAAGGAACGGCTCTCGAAGCTCGAAGAAGAGCTTGCGAACCTCGAGCAGCAATCGTCGGAGCTGACGACCCGCTGGCAGGCGGAGAAGGAGAAGATCTCCGCCGAGGCGAAGCTCAAGGAGCAGCTCGACGCGGCGCGGATCGAGCTCGAGCAAGCGCAGCGCGGCGGCGATCTCGCCAAGGCGGGAGAGCTGCAATACGGGCGCATCCCCGAACTCGAGAAGCAGCTCAACGACGCGCAGGCTGCGGCCAAGGGCGCGATGCTTCGCGAGGAGGTGACCGATCAGGATATCGGCGCAGTCGTCAGCCGCTGGACCGGTATCCCGGTTGAGCGGATGATGGAAGGCGAGCGCGAGAAACTGCT
>Ga0157369_10001610_pt1 | contig 27627 bp, 25 predicted proteins | sample C25metaG_FD_113461 | JGI IMG/M metagenome (GOLD analysis project Ga0157369, IMG submission 113461) | Corn rhizosphere microbial communities from Kellogg Biological Station, Michigan, USA - C2-5 metaG | ecosystem: Host-associated > Plants > Roots > Rhizosphere > Soil | place: USA: Michigan... | reverse complement strand
TCGAGGCGGGGAGGCGTAAATGCCTCCCCGGTTCGTTTTTGGAAACCACATGAATATTCTGATCGTTGGGCCCAGTTGGGTCGGTGACATGGTGATGGCGCAGACACTGTTTCAGTGTCTCAAGCAGCGCCACCCACAGTGCGAAATCGACGTGCTGGCCCCCGAGTGGAGCCGGCCGATCCTTGAGCGCATGCCCGAGGTACGCAAGGCCTTGAGCTTCCCGCTCGGCCATGGTGCGCTGGAACTGGCGACGCGTCGGCGCATCGGCAAATCCCTGCGCGGTCAGTACGATCAGGCGATCCTGCTGCCCAACTCGCTGAAGTCGGCGCTGGTGCCGTTTTTTGCCGGCATCCCGAAACGCACTGGCTGGCGTGGCGAGTTCCGCTACGGTCTGCTCAACGACGTACGCACTCTCGATAAAGAACGCTATCCGCTGATGATCGAGCGTTTCATGGCGTTGGCCTATGAAGCCAATGCCGAGCTGCCGAAGCCGTATCCACGCCCAAGCCTGCAAATCGACCCGGTGACCCGCGAAGCGGCGTTGGCCAAATTTGGTCTGACCCTCGATCGTCCGGTGTTGGCCCTGTGCCCCGGCGCCGAGTTCGGCGAATCCAAGCGCTGGCCGTCCGAGCATTACGCCAAAGTCGCCGAAGCGCGTATCCGCGAAGGCTGGCAAGTCTGGTTGTTCGGTTCGAAAAACGATCACGCGGTCGGCGAAGACATCCGCGCACGTTTGATTCCTGGCCTGCGTGAAGAATCGGTCAACCTCAGCGGCGGCACCTCGCTCGCCGAAGCCATCGACCTGCTGTCCTGCGCCGACGCGGTGGTCTCCAACGATTCCGGCCTGATGCACGTTGCCGCTGCGCTGAACCGTCCATTGGTGGCAGTCTACGGCTCGACCTCGCCGGGTTTCACTCCGCCGCTGGCCGAGCACGTCGAAATCGTTCGCCTTGGTCTCGATTGCAGCCCGTGCTTCGACCGCACCTGCCGTTTCGGCCATTACAACTGCCTGCGCCAGCTGATGCCGGACGCGGTCAACGATGCCTTGCAGAAGTTGCAGGGCTCTGTGGTCGAGGTCCATTAAGTTGCGGGTACTGTTGATCAAGACTTCATCGCTGGGCGACGTGATTCATGCGTTGCCAGCGCTGACCGACGCCGCCCGGGCGATCCCCGGGATCAAGTTCGACTGGGTGGTGGAAGAAGGCTTTGCCGAGATCCCCACCTGGCACCCGGCCGTCGACAAAGTGATTCCGGTGGCGATCCGCCGCTGGCGCAAAAACCTCTGGAAAACCATCACCAGCGGCGAGTGGAAGCGCTTTAAGCAAAGCGTGCGCGCCAACAAATACGATTTGGTCATCGACGCCCAAGGCCTGCTGAAAAGCGCCTGGCTGACGCGTTACGTCAAAGCGCCGGTGGCCGGCCTCGACAAAGGTTCGGCCCGTGAGCCGATGGCGTCGCGTTTTTACGATCGCAAACTGGCCGTAGCCCGTGGTCAGCACGCTGTCGAGCGTGTACGGCAGTTGTTCGCCATCGCCCTCGGTTACGACTTGCCCAAAGGCCTGGGCGATTACGGTCTGAACGTCGAGCGTCTGGTCGAGCTGCCGCGCAAGAACGCCTTTGTGGTGTTCCTGCATGGCACCACCTGGGACACCAAGCACTGGCCGGAAGCCTACTGGCGTGAGCTGACCGAACGCGTCGGCTATCTTGGCGTCGGCGTGAAACTGCCGTGGGGCAACCCGCAGGAAAAGGCCCGCGCCGAGCGCATTGCCGCCGGTTTCAAGCACGCTGAAGTGCTGCCAAAACTCAATCTGGCCGGCGTCGGCAAAGTCCTCGCCGGGGCGCAAGCCTGCGTGGCGGTAGACACCGGGCTCGGCCACTTGGCGGCGGCGCTGGATGTACCGACCATCTCGCTGTTCGGCCCGACCAACCCGGGCCTGACCGGCGCTTACGGCAAACTGCAGATTCACCTGGCCAGCGACTTCCCGTGCGCGCCATGTCTGCAAAAGAAATGTACCTATCAACCGACCGCGCAGGATGCCCGTCAGTTTGACCTGAAGCGTGAACAGCCGCTGTGCTTCACGCGACTGAACCCAGAGCGTGTCGCCAGCCGACTGAGCACGTTGTTAATGGCTGAGGAGCTGCGCTGATGCAATTGGCATTCGTCCTTTACAAATATTTCCCGTTCGGTGGCTTGCAGCGCGACTTCATGCGCATCGCCCTCGAATGCCAGAAGCGCGGTCATAAGATTCGCGTCTACACGCTGATCTGGGAAGGCGATGTGCCGCCCGGTTTCGAAGTGCTGGTGGCGCCGGTCAAGGCGTTCTTCAACCATCGTCGCAATGAAAAACTCAGCGCGTGGATGGCAGCGGATCTGGCCAAGCGCCCGGTCGATCGCTTGATCGGTTTCAACAAGATGCCGGGTCTGGACGTCTATTACGCCGCCGATGGCTGCTTCGAAGACAAGGCGCAGAACCTGCGCAATTCGCTGTATCGCCGCTGGGGCCGTTATCGCCACTTTGCCGAATACGAGCGCGCGGTATTCGCCAAAGACGCAAAGACTGAAGTGCTGATGATTTCCGAAGTGCAGCAACCGCTGTTCATCAAGTATTACGACACACCGCTGGAGCGTTTTCACCTGCTGCCACCGGGCATCGCTCAGGATCGTCGACGCCCGGCGGATGCTGATGAAATTCGCGCCGGTTTTCGCGCTGAATTCAACCTGAAGGATGACGAGCTGCTGCTGGTGCAGATCGGCTCAGGCTTCAAGACCAAAGGCGTTGATCGCAGCCTGAAAGCGCTGGCGGCATTGCCTGCCGAGTTGAAGAAACGCACCCGTCTGTTTGTAATCGGTCAGGATGACCCCAAATTATTCCAGATGCAGAGTGCAACTTTAGGTCTGGGCGATAACGTGACGTTCCTCAAGGGGCGCAGCGATATCCCGCGTTTCCTGCTCGGTGCCGACCTGTTGATTCACCCGGCGTACAACGAAAACACCGGTACCGTGTTGCTCGAAGCGCTGGTCGCCGGTTTGCCGGTGCTGGTCAGCGCGGTCTGCGGTTACGCCCATTACATCGCCGAGGCCGACGCCGGGCGAGTGCTGGACGAGCCGTTCGATCAGGCGCAACTGGCGCAATACCTGACTGAAATGTTGCATGACGACGCTGCACGCGCGGCCTGGAGCCGCAATGGTCTGGCTTTTGCCGAGACGGCCGACCTCTACAGCATGCCGCAGCACGCGGCCGATGTGATTCTGGCGGAGCACGCTTAATGAAGTTGATGCTGGCTGAACCGTTCAAAAGCCTTTGGGCCGGGCGCGATCCGTTCGCCGAAGTCGAAGGCTTGCAGGGCGAGGTATACCGCGAGCTGGAAGCACGCCGGACACTGCGCACGGAAGTCGACGGCAACGGATTTTTCGTCAAGATCCACCGCGGCATCGGCTGGGGCGAAATCTTCAAAAACCTGCTGACCGCCAAGCTGCCGGTACTCGGCGCGGGTCAGGAGTGGCAGGCTATCCAGCGTCTGCAGGAAGTCGGCGTGCCGACCATGACTGCCGTCGCATACGGCGAGAAGGGCAGCAATCCTGCGGATCAGCACTCGTTCATTGTCACTGAGGAACTGGCGCCAACCATCAGCCTGGAAGACTTCAGCATCGACTGGGTCAAGCAACCGCCCGAGCCAAAACTCAAGCGCGCGCTGATCGCTGAGGTCGCGCGCATGACCGGCATGATGCATCGCGCCGGCGTCAACCATCGCGACTGCTACATCTGCCACTTCCTGCTGCACACCGATAAACCGGTGACACCGGAAGATTTCAAACTCTCGGTGATTGACCTGCACCGTGCCCAGACCCGTGCGAAGATCACTCAGCGCTGGCGCAACAAGGATCTGGCGGCGCTGTACTTTTCCGCGTTGGACATCGGCCTGACCCGCCGCGACAAACTGCGTTTCCTCAAAGGCTATTTCCAGCAACCGCTGCGCCAGATTCTGGCTGAAGAAGCGCCACTGCTGAACTGGCTCGAAGGCAAGGCCAACAAACTCTACGCGCGCAAACAGCGTTACGGGGATGCGCTCTGATGGCGGGTTGGACTCTTGAGCCGCAATACAGCGAGCTCGCCGAAGATTTTGGCAGCCTCGAAGCCGTATTTGCGTTGCAGGGCGAACGCCTGACTCGCGACCCGCTGTCGGAAGTGATTCGCGTGCGACGCAACGGCGTCAACTATTACGTCAAACGCTATGTCGGCGCCGGTAAAGGCTTGCGCCGTTACCTCGGCAAGCCGCGGGTGAAGATGGAATGGCAGAACCTCAAGCGCTTCGCCAAGTGGGGCATTCCCACCGCTGAAGTGGTGGCCTGGGGCCTGGAGCGACGTGGCGCGGCCTATGATCGCGGTGCCATGATCACTCGCGAGCTGCCCAACACCGAAGACCTTTCGGCGCTTGCCGAGCGCAAGGATCCGAAACTCAAGGATCGCGCCTGGGTCGACGGCGTCAGCCGGCAACTGGCCGGTTATACCCGGACGATGCATGATCACCGATTTACCCATAACGATCTGAAATGGCGCAACCTGTTGATCGATGATCAGGCGCGGATATTTCTGATCGATTGCCCTAACGGCGAGTTCTGGCGCGGCTTCTGGCTCAAGTATCGGATCACCAAGGATCTGGCCTGTCTCGATAAACTCGCCAAATACCACCTGTCCAATACCCAACGCCTGCGCTTCTATAAGCAATACCGCCAGTGCGATCGGCTTGATAGCGCCGACAAGAAACGGATTCGGCACGTGGTGAGATTTTTCGAGGGACGCGAATGACTGATTTTCTCGCCGCTGAAGACCGCGCATTGCTCGAGCGCCATGGTCTCGGCACGTTCGATGCGCTCTGGGCGAAGCAGCTTGAGGCCGTGGACGAACCCAACACCGCCCGGGGCGGTTGGAGCAGTGTCTTCCGTCTGGACCTGGAGGGGCAGGGTTATTACCTCAAGCGCCAGAGCAACTACCTGACGCGTACCTTGCACGCGCCTTTTGGCGAGCCCAGCTTTGCCCGCGAGTTTCGCAATATCAGTCGCTATCGAAAGCTCGGTATTCCGGCGCTGCAAGCGGCGTTTTTCGGTCAGCGCAAGGTTGACGGCGAAGTCCGCGCCATCCTGCTCACACGGGCGCTGGACGGCTGGAGCGATCTGGAATCGCTGCTGCAGCGTTGGGCGCAGCTCAGTGCCGCGCAACAGTCGGCCGTTCTCAAGGCCTGCGGATTGCTCGCGCGGCATCTGCACGGTGTGCGTCAGGTGCACGGCTGCTTCTATCCCAAACATATTTTTCTGCGAGCCACAGGTGATGGGTATCAGGCGCAATTGATCGACCTGGAAAAGACCCGTCCCTTGTTGTTCGGCATGCGCGACCGGATCAAGGATCTGGAGCCGCTGCAGCGCCGCGCGCCGGAATGGAGCGAGGCGCAGCTGCGTGAATTGCTCGCGGCTTATCTCGATCAGCCCACCGATAGTTCGCTGCTCGACAGCTGGCTCGTCCGGCTGACCGCGCGCCGCAGTCACAAGGAGACGCGCTGATGCAATTGTCCGAGCTGGCCGGTGTCGGGCGAACCCCGCAACTGCCGCTGACGGTGACCCTGGCTGATGCCGCCGGTAGTGCGGATCTGCAATTGCTGAGTCTGTTGCGAGTCCTGCCGGGACAGCGTTACGTCGGTGCGGGCGTTTGGCGCGGGCGTCCGGTGTTGGCCAAATTGCTGGTCGGCGGCAAGGCCGCCCGGCATTTTCAGCGTGAGCTGGAAGGCGTGCGCTTGCTGGCCGCGCAAGGCATGACGACACCGCTGCTGCTGGCCGATGGATTGAAGAATGGCGAAGGTGGCTGGCTGCTGTTCGACTTTCTCGAAGGTGCCGAAAGCCTTGGTGATGCCTGGGCGAAAGTCGAGTCGCTGCCGGTACTGGCCGACGAGCAATCGGCGGTATTGGCCGAGGCGTTGGGCGCCATTGGCCAGTTGCACGGCAAGGGGCTTTGGCAGGAAGACCTGCATCTGGACAATCTGCTACGTCACGGCGGCCAGTTGTACTTGATTGATGGTGCCGGTATTTGTGCCGAGACCGCAGGCCAGCCGCTATCGCGACAAAAAGTCCTGGAAAACCTCGGGGTGTTTTTCGCCCAGTTGCCCAAAGCGCTGGAGCCATTCACCGAAGAGCTGCTGGTGTATTACTTGTTGAGCAACAGCGAGCACGCGTTGCCACTGGAAGCCCTGCAGAAGCAGATCGACAAAGTGCGCCGCTGGCGTCTGAAGGACTTTCTGCTCAAGGTCGGTCGCGAGTGCACGCTGTTCAGTGTGCAGCGTGGCGCGTTCGGTTTGCGTGCGATCCGTCGCGAAGAAGAACCGGCCATGTTGCCGGTTCTGGAGCAGGCCGATGCCTTGCTCGATCAGGGCCATCTGTACAAGACCGGTGGGGCGGCGAGCGTCGGCAAGGTTCAGGCAGGCGCACGCACGCTGGTGGTCAAGCGCTACAACATCAAGGGTTTTGCCCATTGGCTCAAGCGTTTCTGGCGGCCGAGTCGCGCCTGGCATTCGTGGCGCGAAGGCAATCGCCTGGCGTTCCTCGGGATCGCCACGCCCAAGCCGCTGGCGGTGTTGGAGAAACGCTTCTTGTGGCTGCGCGGTCGTGCTTATCTGGTAACCGAATACCTGTCGGGCCCGGACATCATTGAGCGCTTTGCCCCGTATGTTGAAAATGGCGACGCGCCGGAGGCGGAACTGCAAGCGCTGGATCAGTTGTTCGCGCGATTGATTGACGAGCGCATCAGTCACGGCGACTTCAAGGGGCATAATCTGTTCTGGCAGCAGGGGCGCTGGGCGCTGATAGATCTGGATTCGATGTGTCAGCATGGATCCGTCGGCAGTTTCGCGCCGGCCTACGCCCGTGACCGTGCGCGATTCATGCGTAACTGGCCGCAAAGCAGCGCACTGTACAAGGTTATGGATCAGCGTTTGCCGAAAGAGATCTCCAGCGCGGCCTGAATAAAACCACTGCCGCAATAGAGGACAAGAATCAGCGACTTGTCCTACAGCTTCACCAGAAGCCATGAACTGTGCTCCGTTCAGCCCCGATGCTAATTTGCCCGACGACCTGGGAGGGCAAATATTGATCATTGAAAAAGCTGTAATGTTGGGTGCAGTTTCCGGGCTTTTAGTTGGCTGCGGCAGTGTTCTTACCGTACTGCAGGACGATGCCGATGTCGCTCGGGACATGCGCAAACAAAAAACCTACTGCCAATCCATTCCGCGTATTTACAGCGGTCTGGCCTTCGACTTCTGCGTATTGAACGCGCCCCCTGATCCCAGCGGATTTCTTGTGCCATTCGTACTGCTGGACCTGCCATTGTCCGCTGTATTCGATACAGTAGCGCTGCCCTATACGGTTTATCGTCAGGTCACCGACGGCAACCTTGGTATTTACTGGCGCAAGGGCGGTTATTGAGGCGCAGGGCAAGGTTTCTCCAAACCATTCACCCTGGGGCAATCGCACAGGGTAATTCCCCACTCGTTTACGCTATAATCCCGCCCTTTAGCTGTCACTCGCCCTGTGCGAGGGCACATCAATTTTCAAGGCGCATCGCGCCTGCACGCAGACTAAAGAGGCTAGACCCCTGTGGCATTGACGATTCTTGGCCTGTCCGGCGCCCTTAGCCATGACCCTTCAGCAGCCTTGTACATCGACGGCAAGCTGGTGGCGGCGGCTGAAGAAGAGCGCTTCGTACGCGATAAGCATGCAAAGAACCGCATGCCCTACGAATCGGCGAAGTTCTGTCTTGAACAGGCCGGCATCAAGCCGTCCGACGTTGACGTGGTTGCGATTCCATTTGCTCCGATCAGTCTGTTCGGCAAGGCGCGCTGGCACTACGCCAAGCGTTACTGGTACGCGCCTGATCGCGCCCTTGATGCAATCCTGATGGGCAACCGCCGCTACAAGCGTTATCGCAACAAGATTGTCTGGTGCCTGGAACAACTGGGTTTCGATCCGAAAAAGATCAAGATCGAGCCGGTCGAACACCACCTGGCTCACGCTTCCAGCGCTTACCATTGCTCCGGTTTCAAAGAGAAAACCGCGATCCTTGGTATCGACGGCAAGGGCGAGTACGCCACGACCTTTTTCGGCTACGGCGAAAACGGTAAGATCCACAAGATCAAGGAATTCTTCGATCCTGACTCTCTCGGCGGCCTGTACGGCGCGATCACCGAGTTCCTCGGTTTCGAGATGCTCGACGGTGAGTTCAAGGTCATGGGCATGGCGCCGTATGGCGATGCCAGCAAGTACGATTTCTCGCGTCTGGCCTCGTTCGAAAACGGTGAGCTGGTGATTAACACCGACTACGCCAACGTCATCGGCCTGCGTCGCTACAAAGAGAAGGGCAAAGGCTTCTACTTCTCGCCCAAGCTGATCGAGTGGCTGGGTCCGAAGCGCGAAGGCGACATCGCTGACGAACCTTACATCCACTACGCCGCGAGCATGCAAGCGCTGTTCGAGAAACTGGCGCTGCAGATGATCGATTACTACCTGGGCGACGTGCTCAAAGAGACCGGCAAGCTGGCCTTCGCCGGTGGCTGTGCATTGAACGTCAAGCTGAATCAGAAAATCATCGCCCGTGACGACATCAAGGAATTGTTCGTGCAACCGGCGTCCGGCGATGCCGGCACTGCGGTCGGCGCAGCGGCCTATGTGTCTCACGCTCGTGGCGTCCCGGTCGAGAAGATGGAACACGTCTACCTCGGCCCGTCGTACAGCAACGAAGACGTGATTGCCGCGTGCGCCCGTCACGAGAGCAAACCGACCTGGCGCAAACTCGACAACATGCCTGAAGAGATCGCCAAGATCATGGTCGACGGCAATCCGGTGGCCTGGTTTCAGGGGCGCATGGAATTCGGTCCGCGCGCACTGGGTGGTCGTTCGATCATCGGTTGCCCGAGCGTGGCCGGCGTGGCTGACCGGATCAATCACCAGATCAAGTTCCGCGAGCGCTGGAGGCCTTTCTGCCCGTCTATGCTCGACACCGTCGCGCCACAGATGATCAAGATCGATCACCCGGCACCGTTCATGACGTTCACCTTCGAAGTGGCTGAAGAGTGGAAGACCCGCGTGCCGGAAGTTGTCCACGAAGATGGCACCTCTCGCGCCCAGGTGCTCAAGCGCGAATACAACCCGCGCTACTATGACATGATGAAGGCTCTGGAAAATCTGACCGGTAATGGCGTATCGCTGAACACCTCGCTCAACCGTCGTGGCGAACCGATGATCTGCTCGCCGACCGACGCGTTGAACATGTTTTTCGGCTCTGATCTGGAATACCTGATCATGGAAGATATTCTGGTCGTAAAAGAGGGTGTAAAAGGATACGAACTTGACTGAAACACTGATCAGCGTCGTCATTCCGGTTTACAACTACGCACGAACCCTGCCACGAGCAGTGGAGTCGGTGTTGGCGCAGTTGGATGAGGCGACGGCGGATCTATTGGTCATCGACGATGGGTCGACGGACGATACGCCAGAGGTGGTGGAAAAACTCCTGCTCAAGCATGGCAGGCGTTTTCGCGCGCTGCGCAAAAGCAATGGCGGATTGTCTAGTGTGCGCAACCGCGGGCTTGAAGAAACGACCGGGCAATACCTGATTTTTCTCGATTCCGATGACGAAATGGCGCCCGGTGCACTGGCTGCGCTCACGCAGCACATTGCCAGCAACCCTCAAAGCCGAATGATCATCGGTGCCCACTGGTCGGTCTTTGCCGACGGCAAACGCAGCTTGCAGTCAGTCAAGCCTTTGCCGTTGACGGCTCGCCACCGTTTGCAGGGCTATCTGCTGGATAAAACCGTATCGATCTCCAACGGCGCCTGCGCGATGCATCGTGAGGCGTTCGTTCCCGGTACTTATCCTGAACAGTTGCGCAACGTCGAGGATCTGCCGGTGTTTGCGCAAGTATTGGCGCGTTACCCCTGCACTGTTCTGGACAAGCCCCTGGCCCTTATATACAAGCACGCCGACAGCATGCGCCATGATTTGCGCCAGAGCCTTGCTGCCGGCACGGATCAGGTCGTGAACGAGGTATTTTCCAGTCAACGCATGCCTGAAGAGATGCATGACCTGCGTCAGGCCTTTCTGGCGCAGCGCTGCCTGTCGCTGTTTCGCGACTGTTACTCCCACGGTGAATATGCCTTGGCCAAGGGCTTCTACCTTCAGGCATTACGTGCAGACTGGCGCACGTTCTCGCGCTGGTCATACACTCGCAAGGCTTTGCGGTTGCTATTTCGGTAAATGGTTCGCGGTGAACGGGCGCGTACCTTGTAACGAGTGTCGATGAGGTGGTTGGGTGAAAGGTACGGGCAGTGAAGTGGTAACTCGAGTCTCCAGAATCATCGACGAACACCCGGTATGGCTGGCATTTTTGGGCAGTGTTCTGCTCTCGCTGATTGCGGTCATGGGCACTGCAACCGTCGGGCGAGATGCGGCGCTGTACATCGATATCGCGCAGCAAGTCACCGAGCAAGGCCCCAACGTGGCCTGGGCATCGTTCGATTGGCCGTGGTTTTCCTTCCTGCTGGCCGGTACGCATACCGTCCTGCGTTTGCCGTTGGAACTGAGTGCCTATCTCTGGTGCGGTCTGTTCTTTGCCGGCACCAGCGCGTTGATGGTCGATTGCGTCCGCCAGCGTTCTCCCGAGGTCGCCCGCTGGGCTTGCCTCGTGGTGCTGGCAATGCCGGCGGTCAATGCGTTTCGCAATGACATCATCCGTGAGTGCGGTTTCTGGTTTTTCTGCACGCTGACGCTATGGCTCGCGATGCGCTGGCAGGCTCGTGGCGGCTGGCTGCGTGCAGGCGTGATTCATCTGGCGATTGCCGCGGCAGCGCTGTTCCGTCTGGAAGCATTGTTGCTGGTGCCAGCGCTGGCGTTGTGGCAGTTGCCCAATCTGTGGTCGTCGACCCGGCGCGTGCGATTCTTTCAGTTTTCATTGTTGCCCTTCCTGGGCTTGCTGATCGTCTCGGTGTCGGGTGTGCTTCCGTCGGCGCGCGTGATGCTCTTTTTGGACATGATTGCGCCGCATGGCGTGATGGCGTCGTTCCAGATGTTGTGCGACCAGTTTGCTAACTCACTGATCAACAAGTACTCCCAGGACGAAGCCGGGCGGATCATTTTCTTCGGCATTCTGGCGAGCATGGCGATCAGTTTCGTGAAGCTGATGGGGCCTTTCGCCGTACCGTTCATCCTGCGCCGCAACTGGGGTGTATTAGGCATCTACTGGCGTGACTATCGTCCTTTCGCCTGGGCGGCGTTGCTTTACCTGGTGGTGCTGGTGCTGTTTTTCATCAAGCTGCAGTTCATGAATACGCGCTATCTGAGTTTCCTGAATCTGTTGTTTGTGCCTGTGCTGGCGCTGGGGCTGGCGGCGTTTGTGCGCGAATTCCCGCGTTGCGGCAAATGGCTGGTGGTGCTGGGTTTGCTGGTGATGCTGTCGAACGTCATTTCCACCGGCGCCGGAAAAACCCACTATGTCGAGGCGGGGCGCTGGGTCTCCAGTCATGTCGAACGGGACGCGCCGACTTATTTCGAGGACGGGCGGATCAGCTATTACGCCGGTCGCGGCTACGTCATGCCAGGTTTGACTCAGGCAGAAGCGATGTCGGCAGCCCATGCCGGCGACTACCGCTATTTCGTCATCGAGGCGAAGGGTAGCGAGCCGTGGCTGAACGAGTGGCTGGTCGCGCACAAGCTGCGCATCATCGAACACTTCGCCAATCGCAAAGGCGCCACGGTGTTGGTCATCGGCCGCTGAGGCTCAACCCAGCAGCGGACGCAGGCGCGAGATCAGTGGCGCCTGCCGGTTGCTCGGCAACCCTTGGCGGTAACCTTCGATAAACGTATCGCCAGCGTCCTCGCCCAGCAACCACTGCCGGTCTTCCTTGTAGCGCAGCAAGTGGGCGAAGTTGCGCAGGCGCTTGCTGTCACTGAGTGCACGTTTCTGGCAGCGCAGGTCGGCGATATCGATCAGGCCCAGATGGTTGTCGGGTGTCAGGACGACGTTGCCGAAGTGTAGCGACCGGAAGTACACACCCTTCTCGTGCAATTGAGCGAAATACGCGCCCAGTTGAAGTCTCAGTGAGTCAGTCCCTTCGCTGGTGCCTTGCAACTGGCGCACGGTGTTGCCCGCCAGTGGGCTGTAATACACGCAGTCACGTTCGATGCTCGGGATGCGATAGACCGCGATGACTTTCGGGCAGAGGATGCCGCGCTGTGCGAGTGCGCGGGTATTGTCGGCAAAGCGTTGTGCATAAGGGTAGAACAGCGCCGAACTGAGCAGCCGCTTGCGGCGGAACAGCTTGAGCATGCGTCCATCGGCCAATCTGAGCACTTTGTCGCCGGAGCCGTCGGCCTCCAGTACGTGTGCACCCTTGCGCAGTGCCTCGTAAGTGCTTTGATCAATCGATTGCATATCGGGCTCCCCATCATTAGCGGGGTATCTTAACCGACTTGGTCGAAGGCTGGCTTGAAGTCATGTTTATCGGGGCAAAAACGCGTGTGATATCATCGGCGCCTCACTGAATTGCGCGGATCACCATGAGCAGTCCTGAACCGAAAGCCCAGTCAACGCTGGCGATCTATTTCCGCCTTTTGGCTTACGTGCGGCCTTATGCCGGTCTCTTCCTTCTCAGTATCGTCGGGTTTCTGATCTTCGCATCGACTCAACCGATGCTCGCTTACATCCTCAAGTATTTCGTCGATGGCCTGGCCAATCCTGAAGCCAGCCTGTTTCCGGGCAACCCTTATCTGGGCAAATTGCAGTTGCTCGAAACCGTGCCGCTGATGATCGTGCTCATCGCGCTGTTGCAGGGCGTGGGTTCGTACCTTGGCAACTTCTTCCTGGCCCGGGTTTCCCTGGGGTTGGTGCATGACCTGCGGGTGGTGCTGTTCAACAAATTGCTGGAGTTGCCCAATCGCTTCTTCGACAAGAACAATTCCGGCCACCTGATTTCCCGCATCACCTTCAACGTGACGATGGTCACCGGCGCGGCAACCGACGCGATCAAGGTGGTCATTCGTGAAGGCATGACCGTGATTTTCCTGTTCTGCACGCTGTTGTGGATGAACTGGAAGCTTACGCTGGTGATGGTCGCCATCCTGCCGTTGATCGGCTTGATGGTGAGCAGCACCAGCAAAAAATTTCGCAAGCAAAGCAAGAAGATCCAGGTCTCGATGGGTAACGTCACCCACGTCGCGTCCGAGACCATTCATGGCTACCGCGTTGTGCGCAGTTTTGGCGGCGAGCAGTACGAAAAGGATCGCTTTCGCGATGCCAGCCAGAGCAACACCGACAAGCAGTTGACGATGACCAAGACCGGCGCCGTTTACACGCCGATGTTGCAACTGGTGACTTACAGCGCCATGGCCGTGGTCATGTTCCTTGTGCTGTACCTTCGCGGCGACGCATCGCCGGGCGATCTGGTGGCTTACATCACCATGGCCGGTTTGTTGCCAAAACCGATTCGCCAGCTCTCGGAGGTCAGCTCGACCATTCAGAAGGGCGTGGCCGGTGCCGAAAGTATTTTCGAGCAACTGGATGAGCCGGCTGAAGTGGATCAGGGCACGGTCGAGCGCGATCGCCTTGAGGGCCGTCTGGAAGTGCGCAACCTCAGTTTCCAGTACCCGGACACTGACAAACAGGTGCTCAATGACATCAGTTTTGTCGTTGAGCCGGGGCAAATGGTTGCGCTGGTGGGGCGTTCGGGCAGCGGCAAGTCGACCCTTGCCGGGCTTATTCCGCGTTTCTATCAGCATGAACAGGGCGAGATTCTGCTCGACGGTGTGCGCGTGCAGGACTTCACCTTGCACAGTCTGCGTCGCCAGATTGCGCTGGTGACCCAGCAGGTCACGCTGTTCAACGATACGGTGACCAACAACATCGCTTATGGCGATCTGGCGGGTGCGCCGTTCGAGGAGGTCAAGCGGGCCGCTTCCGAGGCCTATGCCGATGAGTTCATCGTCAAGATGCCGGAAGGTTACGAAACGCTGGTCGGTGAAAACGGCGTGTTGCTGTCTGGCGGCCAACGCCAGCGCATCGCCATCGCTCGGGCACTGCTCAAGGATGCGCCGCTGCTGATTCTCGACGAGGCGACTTCCGCCCTCGATACCGAGTCGGAGCGACATATTCAGGCGGCGCTGGATCATGTGGTGCAAAACCGCACGACCCTGGTGATCGCTCACCGCTTGAGCACCATTGAGAAGGCTGACCTGATTCTGGTCATGGACGAAGGCCGGATCGTCGAGCGCGGTACTCACGCGCAGCTGCTGCAGCAGAACGGCTACTACTCCCGCCTGCACGCCAAAGAGTTTGAAGAGGGCGACGAACCTCTGCCGGCCCACGCGACCAACGTATGCTGAAGATGTTTCGCAGTTTTCGTGAGCGTGGCTGGACTGAAATCGACCGCGATGCCTATGCCCAGGCCTGGCAGCGTTTCGGCGGCAGCTTCGCCACGCATCCCGAGGTGGTTGAGCGACTGTCGGCGTTCGTGGGTATCGAACTGCGTTATCTGGGCTGGGTCGTTGGCGGTGAGGTAGTGGCCGCCATTCCTTGCTGGGGCCGTCATGTTGCCTTGTCCAAGGAAGTGCTCAAGCGTGAGGGCAAGCGCGGATTGCTGGACATGGGCAACGCGGAGATCATCCTGCCGATCGCCCCCGGTGTCGTCGTACCGGTGCGCCAGCGTATGGCTTATGTCTCCCAGCTCAATGCCGAGCAGATCAGCACCTTGAAAGTGCAGCCCGAGGGCTTGGCTCTGGCGCGGTTGCCGGAAGAGTATTCGAAGAAGTTTCGCTACAACCAGCGCCGCGAACAGCGCCTGCTCGAAGAGGCGGGTGGTTCGCTGGTGCCGATGTCCGAGTTTTCTCCGGCCGAGCAGGCGCAGGCTTACGGTGATCTGTTTGAGCGCCGCTGGGGCTTCGACGTGCCAGGCAAGGCTGGCCTCGCCGAAGTCTTCACGCTGTTGCGTGAATTCATGACCGGTTCTGTGGCCATGCTCGAATCGGCACCCGTGGCCATTCAGGTGTTGTACCGCGTCGAGGCGCCGCAGTGGGTTTCGCTGGAATACATCAATGGCGGCGTCGACCCGCAGAGTCGCGAGTTCAGCCCCGGTAGCGTATTGAGTTTCGTCAATACCCAGCAGGCCTGGGCCGACGCGCAGGCGCTGAGCAAGCCGTTGCGTTATTCATTCGGTCGTGCCGACCGTGAGTACAAGGATCGCTGGTGCCACACGGTCCCGGTCTACAAGGTCTGAACTGATGAGCGCTCGCAAGCAACAGCTTCTCAAGGCCCACCGGCGCAGCAAGCGTCTGTTCCTCATCGGCTTTCTGGTGACGCTGTTGCTGATCGGGTTTCTGGTCGGCTGGTGGCTGGTGCCACTGTTGCTGGTGCTGGCCTGGATTGCCCACGAAGCGTGGTTTGCCGATCACTTGTTTTACCGGCCATCCGACGACTACCAATACGATTTTCCTGTGGGCACGGCACGTCAAGCGGTCAATCTGGACGGCGGCGTGGTGCGCCTGAACGGGCCGTTGGCAGCGGGCGAAACGCTCATTCTCGAGCTTGAATTGAAGGCCGGCTGGCTGGGGCGCTGGCTCGATCCCTACATTGCGGTGGGGGATGATCGCCAGGATTTCGAACGCGGGGTGAAGGGGCGGCGTTTCATCAATCTTTCCGGGCAGGCCGAGGCACTTGGGCAGGGCACGCTGACCCTGCGCGGCCGATATTGCGCGGTGGGTGCCATGGGCACGTTGTGGATCATGGCGAACCCTGACTACAGCCGCCAGCGCGTCATGGTCATCGCCCCCCATGCCGATGATGCCGAGCTTGCGGCATTCGGCCTTTACAGCCGTAGCGAAGATGTCAGCATCGTCACCCTGACCCAAGGCGAGATCGAAGCTGAAGATTTCCAGCGCCTGGGTCTGGATCAGGCCGCCGCCGCGCGGTTGAAAGGGCGTTTGCGCAGTTGGGACAGTCTGACGATTCCGCTGTGGGGCGGCGTGCCCGCCGAGCGTTGTGTGCAACTGGGTTATTACTGCCTGCAGTTGCCTTCGATGGCTGCAGAGCCAGCCACCCCATTTGGCTCCCGCGAGTCGCAGGAAAGCGATGTGCGCAGTGTGCGTCGACACAATCCGCTGACCTTGCCCGCCGACGTCGACGGGCAGCCGACCTGGCAGAGTCTGGTCGGTGACCTGACGGCGCTTCTGGAGCATTACCGTCCTGAGGTCGTGGTGACGCCGCATCCCGAGCTGGATCCACACAGTGATCATGTCGCGTCCACTCAAGCGCTGCTTGAGGCCGTTGGCCTGAGCAGTTGGAAGCCGACAACTCTGCTGCTGTACGCCAATCACCTGCATGACAACGACCGCTGGCCGATGGGCCCTGCCGGTGCGGGGATCGCGCTGCCGCCAGCCATCGAAGCATTGCCGGCGGATCGCTTGTGGAGTCCGCTGTTGTCAGCGGACGTGCAGCTGGATAAAGCCATGGCGCTGGCCATGGAGCACGATCTGCAGGGCGGGCAGGCATTCAAACGGCAGTTGCGCCGCTGGATCCAGCAGGGGCTGGCGGGTCGCCGCTGGCCTGTCACCGGCAGTAATGAATTTTTCCGCAAGGCTGTCCGGCGCCACGAATTGTTCTGGGTGCGCGACCTTTCAGATTGAGGCGGACGGGGCTTTTCCCTGTGTTAATATCGCGCCCCTGTTCATTTTGTATGTGGGTTCTCCATGAAGTTGTCCATGCCGCGTTTCGATCAAGCCCCGGTCTTGGTAGTCGGCGATGTCATGCTCGACCGTTACTGGCATGGCGGAACCTCACGGATTTCCCCTGAGGCGCCGGTGCCGGTGGTTAAGGTCGAGCAGATCGAAGACCGTCCGGGTGGCGCTGCGAACGTTGCCTTGAACATTGCCGCGCTGGGCGCGCCGGCGTCGCTGGTCGGTGTGACCGGCGACGACGAAGCCGCCGACAGCCTGAGCAACAGTCTCAAAGGCGCTGGCGTACGTGCCCTGTTCCAGCGCATCGCGCACCAGCCAACCATCGTCAAGCTGCGGGTCATGAGCCGGCACCAGCAACTGCTGCGTATCGACTTTGAAGAACCGTTCGCCACGGACGCCCTGGCCCTCGGTTCGCAGGTCGACGACTTGCTCGAAGGCATCAAGGTGCTGGTGTTGTCCGACTACGGCAAAGGCGCGCTGAAAAACCATCAGGCGCTGATTCAGGCGGCGCGGGCGAAAAACATCCCGGTGCTGGCCGATCCCAAAGGCAAGGATTTCTCGATCTACCGTGGCGCCAGCCTGATCACCCCGAACCTCAGCGAATTCGAAGCCATCGTCGGCGGTTGCGTCGATGAGCACGAACTCGTCAGCAAGGGCGCGACGCTGATGCACGATCTGGAACTCGGCGCTTTGCTGGTGACTCGCGGTGAGCATGGCATGACCCTGCTGCGCCCGGATCAACCAGCGCTGCACCTGCCAGCCCGGGCCCGGGAAGTATTTGATGTGACCGGTGCCGGCGACACGGTGATTTCCACCCTGGCGGCCGCCATTGCTGCCGGTGAAGATCTGCCCCATGCGGTGGCGCTGGCCAACCTGGCGGCGGGCATTGTGGTTGGCAAACTCGGTACGGCGGCCATCAGCGCCCCGGAACTGCGTCGCGCCATTCAGCGTGAAGAAGGCTCCGAGCGTGGAGTGCTGGGTCTGGAGCAATTGCTCCTCGCAGTGGCCGATGCCCGTGCGCACAACGAAAAGATTGTGTTCACCAATGGCTGCTTCGACATCCTGCATGCCGGTCACGTGACTTACCTGGAACAGGCGCGGGCTCAAGGAGATCGCTTGATTGTCGCGGTCAACGACGATGCATCGGTCAGCCGCCTGAAGGGGCCTGGACGTCCGATCAACAGCGTCGACCGGCGTATGGCCGTTCTGGCCGGTCTCGGCGCGGTCGACTGGGTTATCAGCTTCCCTGAAGGCACCCCGGAAAACCTGCTGCGCGAGGTCAAGCCGGACGTGCTGGTCAAAGGCGGCGATTACGGGATCGACCAAGTGGTCGGCGCGGACATCGTGACGGCTTATGGCGGCACAGTGAAAGTGCTGGGGCTTGTGGAAAACAGCTCGACAACCGCTATTGTCGAAAAAATCCGCAGTCGTTGATCAGATGAATTTCTACCGTTTTGTACTGCGTGTGAACGGATTTTGCCTTGGGGAGCTAACCGTTTCCGTTGATGTTGGCAGGTTTGAATCCGATACGCTTGCCTGCTTACATCGCGTGGTCGATTAATCTATGAAAGTCATGCTCCTGGTGATGGACGAACAGCGGGTCATTCTCGACCGGCTTTACGACATCGTGCAGCAGAACTGTGATGAATGTGTCATCTATCGGCTCAGCAAACAGCAACAGATGAACCTGGGGAAGTTTCTGGCCTCGGTTGATTATCAGACCTTCGATCGCGTGGTGATCTTCTCCCGGGTCAAGCGCCTGGCCCCGCAACTGCAGGTGCTTAAATGCATTTCCGGGCTGGTCTTCCTTGAGCACGACGCCTACCAGAACTACATGCCGGCGAGTAAGTACCGTGGCGTGTATTCGCGTCTGTACAGTCGTCTGCCGAGTTGCCGGGCACTGGTGTCCGGTGCAGTGGTCGCGCGCAAGATGCTGGCTGAAGGCATCGACACAGTGTTCGTCTCCAAAGGCTATGACGAACAGATGCTGCACAACACCGGCGTTGAGCGGGACATACCGATCGGCTTTCTTGGCAGCCTGAAAAGTACCGAATATGCCGAGCGCAAAGCCATGCTCGAGTCGCTTTCGCAGCGTACCGGGATGCTGGTGACTCGCACCAAGTCCGGCGCGGAATACCTGCAAACGCTCAATCGCATCAAGATTTTCGTCAGTGCCGACATCGGCATGAACGAGTTCATGATCAAGAACTTCGAAGCCATGGCCTGCGGTTGTGTACTGCTGGCCTGGAGTCAGGGCGAAGAAGACCGGTTGCTCGGTTTCGAAGACATGCACAACACCGTGTTTTATCGTAGCGAAGAAGAGGCGGTGGAAAAGATCAAACTGCTGCAGGATGATCCGCAACTGGCGCAGCGTATCGCCAGCAATGGTCAGGCATTCGCAGAAAGTCGCTATTCTTTCGCCCGTGTCGGCAAGGCCCTCGCTACTGAAATCCAGCGCGAAATGCGCCCATGGCAACCGCCCTCGGCGTTCACGCGGTTCTGGGTCAAGTTGCGTTACGGCATGAAGGTACTGGACTGAATGAAAAACGAGCACAGGGCGCCGGGTGCATTAACCGGCGGTGACCAGTCTATTGTGGACGCGTTGCCTGAGGCATTGCGTGAGTGTCTGAGTCGTGCGGGCCGGGTCGTCCTGATCGCGAACAATCCAGCGATCACGGCGGCGGATTTTCAGGAGCTGAACATTGGCGCCAATGACGTCGTCGTCAGTTTCAATACCTGCATCAAGGCACCACTGCTCAATCCGCAAAGCGTGAATATTTTCGTACACGGATGCAATGCGCCGGATGCGTACTTTTTCGGGTTGCCCTGCGGACCTGATGTGCAGCGGCTGCTGGATCAGGCGAGCGAGCGTTGTTTCACCCTCTTGTTGGGGTCTATAACGCCGATGTCTGCGATGCCGGGGGTGGCCATGTACATGGATCGTATTCCCTTGCCGCCGCTGTTGAACTATCCGGTCACTCGACCCTCAGGCAAGCTCTACGCTGGACCTTCTACGGGGTTCAGCACACTGGTGCTGTTCGACTGGTTGCGCGGCTATGCCGGTTTTACCTATCAGCTCATGACCCTGGGGTTTTCCAACGAAGCAGGAAAACTGTGGGGCGGTCATGCCTGGGATTATGAGCGCAACTGGCTGCAGGCTTCAGACGTTATCGTGGTGCCCCTGCAACCTCGCCGTTGGTGGCAAAAGCTGTTTCGCCCGAAATAAAAGATGTCAGCGGGCTATTTGCTCGCGCGTTTCTTGCCGATGCCCACCAGGCGCAATGCCTTCAGACTCAATTGCTTGAGGCCTGCGCGAGGAGGCTTTGCCGGTTGCAGGCCTTGTTGTACGACCCAGTCCTTCCAGCGAATCCGCTCGTCGCGCACGACCCAGCCCTCCTGGGTCGCGAAACTCTCGGCCAGGTAAAGTCCGCGGGTACTGGCCGGCAAAAGTTTGTCGCGCTTGAGCGTGTACAACTCGGCCAGTGGCGCGCCGTCCTTGAGTGGCATCAAGTACAAGTCGGGGCGCTTGCGGTCGAGTCGGGCAACCAGTTGATCACCTTCAAGACGCTCGTCAACGTGGAACAGGCTCAGGGATTTGGCTTCCTTGGGCACATCCAGGCGCAAGTCGTAGATCAACTGCAATGATGCGGTCGGCAGGTGCACGTAGGCCCGAGGCCGCTCGAGCAATTGCAGGTTGGCGCAGCGTATTGGCCGCGCCGAGCCGGACAACGGCGTCAGGCGAAACGGCAGCGCTTCGCGATAATGCAGGGCAGCGGAGTAGGGCGCCGGCAGCCAGGTGTCGTTAAAGCGTCCGCCGAGCCAGCCTTCCGGCGTCTCCAGCAAACACTCTTCGGCAATTTCCTGAATGGCCGTGTGCAGCGGAATATTCAGTTCGTGGGCCGGCACGTAACCGGAAATCAACTTGAGCACGACGTCGCCGCGATCCTGTCGGCGCTGGCGCACCAGCACCCAATAATCGCGATTCTGCCAATGCAGGGTCAGGCGTACCGAAACGCCGAGGTTGGCCAGTTCCAGCGAGAAGCGCTCGGCATCGGCCACGCTCACCGGTTTGCGCCGCTGCAAGGTCTGCGCGAAATTCAGCGGCATGCCGACGCTCTGGTAGGTCAGGCCTTCGGGGGTAGCTTCGACGAACAGCGGCAGGGTCTTGAAGTTGCTCGGGTTCTTTCTGATGAGCGTGCGCGGCATATCGGCTCCTGCTTAAGGCCGCGAGGCGGCGTCAGTGACCACGTAGGACCTGGGCAACGGTCGCAACGTTGTGGGCGAGGTGCAGCGGATTGATCGTGCCGACAATAGCACTGGCTACGCCAGGTTGCGCGAACAGCAATTGGAAGCTGGCGCGCACCGGATCCACGCCCGGACTCAAACAGACGTGACCGCTGGCCAGGGCTTTTTTCACCAGAATGGCTTTGCCGTGGGCAGCAGCATAGTCAATGACAGTCTTTTCGTTTTGTTCGTTCAGATTGTAGGTGACCATCGCGCAGTCGCCTTGCTTCAGTGCTTTGAGGCCACCTTCGACGGTTTTGCCGGAGAAGCCGAAGCCACGAATCTTGCCTTCGGCCTTGAGTGCGGCGAGGGTGGCGTAAACCTCTTGGTGCTCGAGGATCGCCATGTCGTTGCCGTCGGAATGCACCAGCACCAGGTCGATAAAATCGGTTTCAAGACGTTGCAGGCTGCGCTCCACCGACATCCGTGTGTGTGCAGCACTGAAGTCATGGCGCGACAGGCCGTCGGCGAACTCTTCGCCGACCTTGCTGACGATCACCCAATCCTGACGCTGACCGCGCAACAGCGGGCCAAGGCGTTCTTCGCTGCGGCCGTACGCCGGGGCGGTGTCGATCAGGTTGATGCCCAATTCCCGCGCCTGCCGCAGCAGCATCCGCGCTTCATCATCGCCGGGAATCTGAAAACCGTTGGGGTATTTCACCCCTTGGTCGCGGCCGAGCTTGACCGTGCCCAGGCCCAGTGGTGAAACCATCAGGCCGGTGCTGCCCAGCGGACGGTGGAAGTCATGCAGGCTGGCAATGGTCATGGCAACAGTTGCTCCCAGGCTGGAACGCCCATCGGTGGTTTCGGTAGCGCGGGCAACGGTTCGCTGGCGTGCGGCTGGATACCGTCGCGCTCCAGGGAGGCAATGACGCGATCGGCGAAGTCTGGCGCCAGCGCCAGTTTGGTCGGCCAGCCGACCAGCAAACGGCCCTGTTCGGCAAGGAAGGCGTTGTCCGGGCGGGTCAGCCCGGTTTGCAGCGGCTCGGCACGGTCAACCCGCAGCGTCGCCCATTGCGTGGTGCTGAGGTCGATCCACGGCAACAGCTGCGCGATCTCTTTCTGCGCGGTGGCGATCTGTTCGGCCGGCTCGCGGTTCACGCCCTCGCTTTCGGCGATGTCGCCGCCCATGTACCAGACCCACTGGCCGTCAGTGGCCGGATGCGTGGTCACGGTGATGCGCGGTTTGGTGCCGCCGCCCAGGCAGTGGGCATACAGCGGTTTGAGGCCCGGGCCTTTGGCGATGATCATGTGCAGTGGGCGGCGTTGCATGGCCGGCTGAGTCAGGCCAAGGTCTGCGAGCAGTTGAGCCGTGCCGGCACCGGCACTGAGGACAATACGCTGCGCGCGAATCTCGCGGCCGTCGACTTTCAAACCGACCAGTACGCCTGCTTCCAGCAGTGGCTCGATGGTTTGCCCGGCGAGCAGGCCGTCACCGGCCAGATCGGCGAGACGCTGGACCAGGCTCGGCACGTCAACAACGAGTTCGGCGAGACGGTAAACCTTGCCCTTGAAGCGCTTGTCTTGCAGGGCCGGCGGCAGTTGCTCGCCCTTGACCTGATCGACCCGGCCACGCACGGCTTTACTGGCGAAGAAACTGGTGAGGTTGCCGGCGAGGGTGCCCGGTGACCACAGGTAATGGGCTTCGGACAGTAGGCGCACGCCGGACAGGTCCAGCTCGCCGGTACCGGCCAGCGCTTCACGCCAGCGGCGCGGCATGTCGGCGATGGCTTCCGAGGCGCCGGTCAGCGCGCCGTGCAGCGCGTACTTGGCGCCGCCGTGGATGATGCCCTGGGACTTCACACTCTGCCCGCCGCCGAGGCTGGCGCTTTCCACCAGCACGGTCGAAAAACCCTGGCGGCGCAGGCGCGCGTTCAGCCAGAGGCCGGCGACACCAGCGCCGACAATCAGAACGTCGGTGGAAATAACGGATGGCATGCAGCGACCTCAGTGTTCAAGACGAGGGCGCAGTATACAGACTCGGGAAAGCGCGGGATTTGTCGATGATCAACAGATACGACGCGAGCGTGTAGGAGTGAGCCTGCTCGCGATAGCGGTGTACCAGACGATATGAATGTTGAATGGCAGACCGAAATCGCGAGCAGGCTCACTCCTACAGGGGGATGTGTTTTGGCTTTAATGGCCGGCAGTTTTCGAGAACAGTTGAATCACCGCCACGCCCAGCACGATCAACGCCATCCCGAGCATCGCCGGAATATCCAGTTTCTGCCCGTAGATAAACAGCGCCGCGACGCTGACCATCACAATGCCCATGCCCGCCCAGACTGCATAGGCGACGCCGACCGGTACGGTACGCACCACCAGCGTCAGCATCCAGAACGCAATCGCGTAGCCGACGATGACCAGCACTAGCGGCAGGGGTGTGCTGATACCTTTGACGGCCTTCATCGACACGGTGGCGATCACTTCGGCGCAGATGGCAATGGCCAGGTAGGCGTAGGCATTCATGGTGCAAATCCTCAATGTAAAACGTTGCTTGCTGAGGCGGCATTCTAGTGATTCACCAGATGGGGTAAAGTCATTACCTATCTGTTTTGAAGATGGGTTGGCGAATCAGCATGCAGTGGAATCTGGATCAACTTCGGGTGTTTGTCGACGTCGCTGAATATCGCTCGTTTTCCGCCGTGGCACGCCAGCAGCGCAAAGCGCAGTCAGCCATCAGCAGCGCCATTGCCATGCTCGAAGACGATTTGGGCGTGAGTCTGTTCGAGCGTAGCAGCGGCCGCCAGCCAACGCTCACCGAGGCGGGTGAAGCGCTGTTGGAAGAGGCGCGTGAAGTCCTGCGCCAATGCGAGCGTCTGAATGGTCGGGCGATGGCGATGGTGCGCGGTCAGGAAGCGCAACTGCGCGTGGCCCAGGATGAGGCGATGCCGTATCAAGCGCTGGTAGAAAGTTTCGGTGAACTGGCCGAGCAGTTCCCCAGCCTTGAAGTGCAACTGACCAGCGCCGCGCAAGGCGAGGTCGCGCATAAACTGGTCGAGCGCCGGGCCGATCTCGGCCTGCTGTTTTATCACGATGAAATCCCTGAAGCGCTGGAGCGCCGCGTGCTCGGCAGCGTCGAAATGGTCACGGTTTGCGGGATCAATCATCCGTTGGCGAAGCAGTCATACGTGACCTGCCAACAACTGGCCCAACACCGGCAATTGTTGATGTCGACGCAAACCAGCGTCTATCCCGGCAACGAGCCGGCCAGCCCGCAAGTGTGGCGTGCCGACAGTTTTTACGTGATGTCTGAATGGCTGGTGCGGGATCTCGGTTGGGCCTGGTTGCCGCGCCACGTGGTGCAGTACTCGGCGTATCAGGGCTTGATGGTCGAACTCGACAGCGAATGGATGCCGCCGGCGCTGGTGGTGGAACTGGTCTGGCGCCGCGACGAACCCCTCGGCCCGGCTGCGCGTTGGCTGGCCGAACGTTTTGCCGTGCACTTACGCGCGATCAGCGGCAAAAGCCGATAAACTCCGCCGCCATGAATAGAACTCTGTACACCGCGCTGTTTTACCTGGGGCTGCCATTGGTGGCGATTCGGCTGTGGCTGCGAGCGCGCAAGGCGCCGGCGTATGCCAAACGGATTGGCGAACGCTTCTCCTACGGCATGCCGAAACTGCAACCTGGCGGCATCTGGGTGCACGCGGTGTCGGTGGGCGAAAGCATTGCTGCGGCGCCGATGATCCGCGCCTTGCTGCAACGTTATCCGACGCTGCCGATCACCGTGACCTGCATGACGCCGACCGGTTCGGAGCGGATTCAGGCGCTGTTCGCCAATGAGCCGCGCATCCAGCATTGCTATCTGCCGTATGACTTACCGTGTGCGGCGGCGCGGTTTCTTGATCGCGCTCAGCCCAAGCTTGCGGTGATCATGGAAACCGAGCTGTGGCCAAACCATATTCATCAGTGCGCCAAGCGCGGTATTCCGGTGGCGCTGGCCAATGGACGCTTGTCCGAGCGTTCGGCGCGCGGCTATGGCCGCTTCAGCAAGCTGACCGCGCCGATGCTTGCCGAAACGAGCTTTTTCGCCGTACAGACCGAAGCTGAAGCCCAGCGCTTCCGTAATCTCGGCGCGCGTGCAGAGACAGTCGAAGTCACCGGTTCGATCAAGTTCGACCTGACCATCGACCCGCAACTGCTGCAACGCGCCGCTGAACTACGTGGCCAATGGCAGGCGCTGGAGCGTCCGGTGTGGATCGCCGCCAGCACCCACGAAGGCGAGGACGAAGTGATCCTCGACGCCCATCGTCGCTTGCTGACCAATCACCCGGATGCGTTGCTGATCCTGGTGCCGCGTCACCCGGAACGCTTCAATTCAGTGTTCGAACTGTGCCAGCGCGAAGGCTTTACCACGGTGCGGCGTTCGACCGGGAGCAATGTCGATGCACAGACATCCGTGCTGCTCGGCGACACCATGGGTGAATTGCTGTTTCTCTACGCACTGGCGGACAGCGCGTTTGTCGGCGGCAGTCTGGTGCCTAACGGCGGGCACAATCTGCTGGAGCCGGCAGCCTTGGCCAAGCCAGTGATCAGTGGCCCGCACCTGTTCAACTTTCTCGACATCGCGGCGCAATTGCGCGAAGCCGGGGCATTGGCTGAAGTGGATGATGCAGAAGGGCTGGCGGTGGAGGTGCAACGCTTGTTCGAGTTGCCGAGAGATGCGCAGCGTATGGCCGAGGCCGGGCTGGCGGTGATGCGCCGCAATCAGGGCGCGTTGCAGCGATTGCTGGATGGCTTGGGTCGACTGATCAAGTAAGCCAGCACACGCAAAAGCGAAAAAGATCGCAGCGTGCCGCAGCTCCTACAGGAAAATGCATTCCAATGTAGGAGCTGCGGCACGCTGCGATCTTTTGTTTTTAAGGCTTAAGGCCGGGCCTTGAGCTGCGCCTCGGCCGCCTTGGCCAGATCCGGCGGCAGGAAGTCCTTGTCCGGGTTGTAGTCAGCCTTCAGATACCGCCGCAGATCTTCCAGATCCCCCGGATTCAACGTCCCCGCCGCCTGCTTCAAACGCAGGTTGTCGAGGATGTAGTCGTAGCGCGTGTTGTTGTAGTTGCGCACCGAGGTGTACAGCTGGCGCTGCGCATCGAGCACGTCAACGATGTTGCGCGTGCCGACCTGATAACCGATTTCTGTGGCCTCCACCGCGCTCTGGTTGGAGATGATCGACTGGCGGCGCGCCTGCACTTGTTCGACGTCGGTGTTCACCGCGCGATGCAGGTTGCGGGTGTTCTCGACGATTTGCCGGCGCAGGGATTCGCGCTGTTGTTCGCTCTGATTCAGTTGCTCATACGACTGGCGCACCTGCGAGCTGGTCAGCCCGCCGCTGTAGATCGGGATGTTCAGTTGCAAGCCGACAGTGCTCTGCTCGACGTTGTCGCGGTATGGCACACCGAAAGCGTTCGGGTTGGAAAAACCGAGGGCGTCGTTGTCACCCTTTTCGTATTTGGCCACGGCATCGAGAGTCGGCAAATGGCCGGCCTTGCGCTGCTTGAGGGTTTGCTCGGCAGAGCTGACCGCGTAGTTGCTGGCGAGCAGATTGAGGTTCTGTCGCGCTGCAGTATCGACCCACGATTTAGCATCGTTCGGTGCTGGCGGCAGGATCGGCAGCGTATGGACGATGCCCTGAATCGAGTTGTACTGGCGATTGGTCAAAGTGATCAGCGCTTCAAACGCATCATCGACCTGACGCTGCGCGACGATGCGGTTGGCCCGCGCGGTGTCGTAACTGGCTTGCGATTGCAGCACGTCGGTCTTGTCCGACAGGCCGACATCGAAGCGTTCGTTGGACTGGTCGAGCTGGCGCTTGAACGCGGCTTCTTCAGCCTTGGTCGAGGCGAGGTTGTCCTGGCTGCGCAGCACGTTGAAATAGCTTTCGGCCGATTGCAGGATCAGGTTCTGTTCGGTCGCCGAGAGTTGCAGTGCGGCTTGTTCGTTGACGTCCTTGGCCGCTTGGTACTGGAACCAGCGATCAGCGCGGAACAACGGCTGGGCCAGAGTCGCTTGGTAGGAGTGAGCGCTGCGGTTGGCAGTGGCCGAGGGCTGATCGATTGAGGTCCGCACATTGGCCACTTCGGCACCGCCCGACAGGTTTGGCAGCAGACCGGCGCGGGCCTGTGGCACCACTTCTTTCTGTGCGCCGTACTGCGCGCGGGCGGCGGCCAGATCGGCGTTGTTGTCGACCGCCTCCTGATAGACGCTGACCAGATCGGTTTTGGTCGACAAGGGCGCTTCTGCTGCCCAGGCCATTGCGTTGGACGCACAAGACACGGCAAGAGCCAGTGAGAGTTTGCGCAGCATGAGGCGATCCCTAGCATTAATATTATGGAAGTAATCCGGGCGCCAAAGGTAAGGCGCAGGCCCCACAGCGTCAAGGCGTGGCGGGGCAAAGCGAGTGTAGTTGCGCATTTGCCTCACAACAATCGGCCAAGCCCCTGTATTTATGCCATTCATCATGGTGTTTGCTGCGGTGTTGGCGTTCTTTGCCGGTTGTGTCTAGACTGGCCGGGTTCTTGTCGGGGTGCCTTGCTATGAGGCTGAGATCGAATAATTTCGGATCCCGTTGAACCTGATCAGGTTA
>Ga0157369_10001609_pt1 | contig 27633 bp, 23 predicted proteins | sample C25metaG_FD_113461 | JGI IMG/M metagenome (GOLD analysis project Ga0157369, IMG submission 113461) | Corn rhizosphere microbial communities from Kellogg Biological Station, Michigan, USA - C2-5 metaG | ecosystem: Host-associated > Plants > Roots > Rhizosphere > Soil | place: USA: Michigan... | reverse complement strand
TGAGGTAGACGTTGCCCGAACTGTCGACGTCCAGCTTCAGGCCCTCATCCCAGTCGCTGCCGCCGAGGAACGTGGCCCACGTGATCGCCGTAGCGCCAGAGCCCAGCTTCGCCACCCAGATGTCGTAGCTGCCGGCGTTCGAGGGCTGGATGGAGCTGCCGGTTACGCCTGGGAAGCTGGTCGAGTCGGTGTAGCCGGTCATGTAGATGTTGCCCGACGAATCGAGCACCATGCCGCCGATGTAGTCGTCGCCGCTGTCGCCGAGATAGGTGGCGTAGCTGATGGCGTTTCCGGCGGCGTTGATCTCCGTCACCGTGACGTCGGTGTTGCCGGCATTCGACGGCTGGAGCGAACTGCCGCTGACGCCGGGCCACGACGCGTTGGTCGAGCCGGCGATCCAGGCGTTGCCCGAGCCGTCGATGCGGATCGCTTCGAGACCGTCGTCGCCGCTGTCGCCGAGGTACGTCGACCAGACCTTCGCGCCGGACGTGTCGATCTTGATGACGAAGCCGTCGTAGTAACCGCCGCCGTACGTCGACTGGATGGCACCGGTGCCAATCCACGGAACGCCTCCCTGGGTGTCGCCGGCGACGTAGGTGTTGCCGGAGCTGTCGACGGTGATGCCGTCCGCGAGGTCGTCGCCGGAGCCGCCGAGGTACGTGGCCCAGACGATGGCATTGCCGGCCGCATTGATCTTCACCGCGAACGCGTCGCGATTGCTTCCGGTGCCGCCGAACGACGGCTGGATCGAGCCGGCCGTGACGCCGGGGAAGTCGGTGGCGTTGGTGGCGCCGGTGACGTAGACGTTGCCGGAGGAATCGACGGCGATGCCGGTGCCGTACTCGTTCCAGCCGTTCGCGCTGAGGTAGGTCGAGTAGACGATGGCGGTGCCGGCGGCGTTGATCTTGGCCACGAAGACGTCCCAGTCATAGCCTTTGGTCCCGTAGATCGGGTTGACCGTGGGGAAGTCGGTGGAGCCGGCGGTGCCGGTGAGGTAGACATTGCCGGAGCTGTCGACCGCGGTGGCGAAGGCGTAGTCCTCGATGCTGCCGCCGAGGTAGGTGGACCAGTCCAGCACCGGATCGATGATCAGCGGCTGGCTGTGGTCGTAGCTGCCGAGCGCGAAGCCGACCGACTTGCCGCTGACGCGATAGCGCGCGTCGACGATGCTGCGGCGTCCGCCGATCTCCTGATAGACGAGTGGACGCGACTGCACGAGCGTTCCGTGCGGCGTGCGCAGAAGAAGCGAGCCGTCTTTGTTCGTGGTCATCGAATCGACGCCGTCGAACGTGAAGCGGATCTGTTTGGCGTTCGCGTTCGGCGCGAGCGTGAAGTCGTATTCAACCTGCTGCTGATTCCCGCGGAAGACGAGATCGACGCCGGGATAGACGCGCTCGTAGCGCACCTGGGCGAAGTTGTCGACGTCGGTGCGCCAGTTCGCGCGATCGTTGCCGCGGAAGTAATTCGTGCGCGTATCGAGCGGGCGTTCGCCCTGAATGCTCGGATCGGCATTCGCGCCGCTGAGATGCCAGCGGATGACGTCGTGCTGCGCGCCGTGCAACTGCAGGACGGTCTCATTCGGAGTGAGAAACATCGTGTAGCGCGGAGTGCGGCTGAGGAAGCGGACCGGCGCATCGAACTGGCCGTGGTTCGCTTCGAAGGTGAGCGGCAGCTTCGCGAGCGCGCCGGCCGCGATTTTCGCGGGGACAGGCTGCGTTGCGGCCATGAGCGGGAAGACACCAAGGACTACGCACGCGAAGAAAATAGACAGGGATCTACAGGACATACGCCCTCCGGTTGCAGTTAGCAGTTAATGGGATATGGATGGATCTGCGTCGTGTGAAAGCAATCCGTCAACGAATCATTCCAGCGAGACGGAAGTGTTTCACGAAAACGGACTCATCCGGGTGAGGGTCGTCACGTCCGAAAGTAGCGCCGTGGTCGACGGCTGGATCGCCGACGGGTCGGCGCCGAAATGCCAGCGAGCCGCTGGCGGTCCAGCCGCCGGGCCGGCGGGCGCTACGCCGACGTGGGGCCACACCTTCGTTTTTCGGTTCGCGCTAAAGCGCTGATGCAAAAGCGCTTGCGCGCTCCGGATTTCGACATTCGTACAGAATGATAGTTATTGGCGACAAGCGGCGGATCGGTATCCGCGATCCGAAGGTGTGACCCCTTGCTCCCTAGCTCTTGGGATACGCCGCTGCTACGCGCGTGGGGCCACACCTTCGTTTTTCGGTTCGCGCTAAAACGCTGATGCAAAATGGCTTGCGCGCTCCGGATTTCGACAATCGCACAGGATGACAGTTATTGGCGAGAAGCGGCCGATCGATGTCCGCGATCCGAAGGTGTGACTCCTACTCCATCGCGTCGAGGGCTGCGGCGATCTCGGCGTTCGTGGGGCGCTCGCGAAAGTCGGATTCGACTTTCATCCAGCGAATGCGTCCCTTTGTGTCGAGCACGAAGACGGCGGGGTGCGGGATGCCGTCCTCCTTTTTCCCGGCGTACGCTTCGTCGCGGAGCGCGTAGCGGTCGATGACTCGCGACAACGGATCGGAGAGCAGCGGGAACGTCACCTCTCCTCGGTGATCGGAGGCGAGGAGCTGGGCGAACTTTTTTCCCTCCTCCGTCGAATCGGGACTGATCGCGTAAATCTTCACCTCGGGGTACGCGCGGGCAATCTCGCGAAGCCCGGCCAACTGCCGGGCGCAATACGCTCACCAGTATCCGCGGTAGAAAACGAGGACGACCTTCGTTCCCGCGGACAGTGTGACGGGACGGCGGTTCTGATCGCGAAGCGTGAAGGCGGGCGCGAGCTCGCCGACCTTCGGCAGTTTCGCCGTCGCAAGATGTGATGGCGCGGCGGCGGCAATCGTGAAGAGCAGTGCGGCGAGGAATGACAAGCGGGCTAACGATATCAGCCCGCGCGCGTCGTCTTCGCGACCATTCGCGGCATCCCGAAGACGATGCCGGTCTCGATCGGTATCGCCTTCCCGTCCACGCGGTATGGCTTGAAGCGCCAGTTGCGGAGAGCGGCGATGATCGCCTGCGATTGCTCGGGGAAGGCGCTCAGAAGATGAATATGCTTCACGCGGCCGTTTGCGTCGATGAGAACGCGAACCGGAATTGTGTTGAAGCGGTGCGTTCCGAGGAGCGGATCCGTTTTCTCGAGGATGTTGTCGTTCGACGCGTAGTCGTTGACGCACGCCGGAGCGGCGGACGCCAATGACATCGCGTTCAGGCTGCGCTCGCCGGCATCGAGCGCTTCGGTGTCGACGCCCGTGAACGTGAAGGTCAGCGCGTGGCAGCGCGTGTCGGTCGAGAAGATGCGCCAGCGCAATCCTGTGCGCGGCGCGATGTAGGCGAGCCGATGAAACGGACGGCCGGCGATCGTGACCTCCTCCGGACCGTGATCGAATTCGTAGCGCGCGGGAAGATCGTGGCGGATCGATGCGAGGACGTCCTTCGCGCCCGTCGCACCAGCAGCGCTGAAAAAGAGATCCTCGGCGGTGATCAGAACGTGCGCCTTGATGCGCTCGCCGTCGGAGACCGCGAATTGCGTCAGGACGTAGACGCCGCTGTCCGAGGGAGGCGGTCCCGCCGGCTGCTCCTTCCAGCCGGCGGGGATTGGATACGACAAACCGAAATATGCGTTGCGGTAGCGTCCCGCCGACACCGTCCCCTTCTCGGGAACCGGCGTAGTCGAGTCGCTCGCGCCGGGAATCGCTCCTTTGACGAGGATGACGTTTTTGGGAACGACGGTCACCACCGCCATCCACAGAACCAACAGGAGCGACATGGTTTCCTCCTACAGCGATCGCAGGAAGTTGAGAATGTCCTGCTTATCGCTCACGGACAGCGCGTTGAAATTGGCGATCACCGCATTCGCCTCGGAACCGGTCGACGAATGCGACTGGATGGCGCTCAGCAGGTTGTTCGTTCGCCCGTCGTGCAGGAACCAAATCCGCTGTCCGACTCCCCAGAGCGGCGCGGTGCGGAACTGATCGCCGCTGGCATTGCCCTGCTGGATGTTATCGGCCAGCCCCGTTCCCATGTGATGGATGGCGAGGTCGCTGAAAAGCCTGGCGGTGACGTTTTCGAGGCTGGCAGTGATGCGCGGGCCACCGCTTGCCGGCGCGCCGGTCACCATTGAGGTGCGATGACACGCGGTACATCCGACGTCGCCGAATGCGGCTTCGCCGTTGATCACCGAGATCAACGCCATGCCCGTGCCGGTCACCTGCGCGGGAGGCGCGAGGAGGCGCATGAACATCGCGAACTGCACGGTGTCGCTGCCGGTTGCGACCGCACTCTTGTTGAAGTTCGTGTGGTCCTCCGGCGTCCCGTTCGCCCTGCACTGCAACGGCAATCCCGAGGCTCGATCCTCTTCGGGCAGCGGACGTTCCTGCGTGAACAGCTCGTTGCTCACGCCCATCTCCACGTTGTAGGCCTCGCCGGCGAAGATCTCCAGCGACTTGTTCTGCGCCTTCCAGCCGAAGCGGCTGATGGTGCCGTCGTTGCCGTTGCGGTTGAACTCACGGGAGATGCCGTACGGATTGGAACCGCCCGTCAGCAGATCCATCTCATCGATGTTCTCGATCAGGCCGGCGCCGAAGACCGGCGTCGGAATGCGAAAGATGATGTTGTTGTGCAGGATCGCTGAGGCGAAATTCGGCTGCGAGATCAACGAAGACGTGCAACTGCCGGCGTCGGAGCGGCCGGCGATGGTGTAGAGATCCTCCACTCCCCCATTCGGCGAGGTAGTGATCGGATTGCCGCTGGCGTCGGTGAAGAAAACGAAGCGCGCCTCCTTCACCGCCTGGTTCGACACGACGAATGACGGAACGGTGTTCGTGGCGCCGTCCGCCGTGGCGTCGGCAACCTCCGGATTGGTGGCGGGACTGGTACCGCCGATGGCCGGCTGCGAATGGCAGCGTCCACAACTCCGCGAGTTGTAGCGCGGACCGAGGCCGAAGCCGGTCTCCCCCGAGATCGTGCCGGCGACGGAGTCGGTGGTCACGAAGCGCGTTTGACCATCGGTGAAAAAGGAGAGGATCGTCGGCGGCATGTCGGATGCGACGGAGCTGAGCGGACCGCCGGCGCTCGGCGTCCCGCCTCGGAGCCCGGGATCGGTTTGGGCAAATACGGGAAGGGCGAACAACAGAAGAGAGAGAGCTACCGCACAGACAAGAGTGTCTGTGCCACACAACCTGGGTACTTTCACAACGGACCTCCTTGCCATTGGACGAAAACGTCATACAGCCACAGCGGAAATATCGACGATGAATCGATTCAACGAGTGGCGACGGCGTTCACTGCGCGTGCCGGAAGGCCCCGTTTTTTCGCGCTTTGTGACGAATACCCGGAACGGCGGTACGAACTGACGGAAGTACGTGACGGCGGTCGAAGCGGCGGTCAGGAGGTCACGATCGGTGTCAGGAAGTTGGCTTGCCTTTCCGCAATGACATCAGCAAGATCGACCTCGTGGCGATCTCGCGGGGAAGATTTTTCCACCTCGTGCGGCTGGCAGTGGTCATCGCTGCCTCATGGACGCTCCTTGGCTTTTTCCTGGCCAGCCAGCACTACACGGTTTCGAGGACGCGCGGCGAACCGGAAGAGATCTACGAACTGAAGATCGAGACGACCGTGGCCATGATCGTCTGGGCTCTCCTCACGCCGATGTTGATCGGCATTGCCGAACGGCTCCCGATTGAGCGGCCCAACACACGCCGCAACGCCGCGGCAATCATCGTGATCGGCCTCGTCTTCTCCGTGTTGCGCGGCGCGATCGATGCCGCTGTTCCGCTGGCGTTCGAAGCGAAGCGGTTCGATCGGCAACGGTTCCTCGACCTCCAGAAAGCCGGCTTTCACATCGATCTGCTGTTCTTTCTGGCCCTCGCGGCGATGGTCAACTACGGCCGCATCTGGCAGAAGACGGATGATCAGCACCGGCGCGAAGCGAATGCCGAGGCCAACCTCGCCAATGCGCGGCTGGTGAGATTGCGGCTCGACCTGCAGCCGCATTTTCTCTTCAACACGCTCAACGACGTGGCCGCGCTCGCGCCGATCGACGGCGCCGCGGCGGCCGAGGCGATTACGCAGCTGGCGGATTTGCTGGAAAGGAGCGCGGAGGCGGAGCGGCCGTACGTCCAGCTCTCGGAGGAGCTCGACTTCATCCGGCGCTATCTCGACCTACAGAAACTCCGTTTCGGTCCGCGGCTGCAGGCGCGCATCGAGATCGATGATCCGAAACTGCTCTCGCTGTCGATTCCGCCGCTTCTCCTGCAGCCGCTCGTCGAAAACTCGATCGTGCATGGGATTCGAACGCTTCCGGATGGAGGCATGATCACGGTGCGCGCCTCGCGCGTCGACGACGAGCTGCGCTTCGAGGTGCGCGACACGGGACCGGGCTGCGATCCGGAGACGCCGTTCGCGCGCGGGAACGTCGGCGTCACGAATACCGTGGCTCGTCTAGACTACCTCTACGGCGATGCACGATGGCTTCGCTATCACCGCGACCGCGGCGAGTTCGTCGCCGAGTTGCGCGTTCCGGTGAGCGCATGACCTTCCTGGGCATCCCGCCGCGCCGGCTTCGCTACCTGCTCCTCCTCACCGCCGGAAACCTCGGCATCTGGATGCTGGTGGCCTTCTTCGCCGCGAGCGAGTTTTATCACCGCACCGTGGTGATGGGGATGGGGCAGCCGTTCGACCAGGCGCTCGAAGTCCAGATCTGCACGGGGTTGCTCTGGGCCGCGTTCACTCCCATCGTTGTGTTCATCGCGCAGCGGCTTGCCGTGCGGCGGACGAACCTCAGACGCAACGTAGCAATCGTCATCGCGATCCTCCCGCTGCTGGCGGTTTTTCGCGCGGCGTTCGGCGGCGCGGTGAACGACCTCGCGGAGCATCACCCCGTCTCGGCGGGCATGGTCACGCTCTCGATCGGCATCCGCACGCATCGCGACATCGCCATCCTCGCGGCGATCTTCTTCCTCAGCAACTTCGCCGACACGCAGCGCGAGGCGTCGGCGCAGGAGCGGCAGCGCCTCCGCGCGCAGACGCTGCTGGCGCGGACGAAAATCGACGAGCTGCGGACACGTTTTCAGCCGCAGTTCGCGATCCGCATGCTGCGTCACATCGGCAGCGTCCTCCGCGACGAACCGAAAGCAGCGGACGCGTTGATCGTGAACCTGAGCGCGATCCTGCGGCGGAGCATGGGCCGCACCAGCGATGAACAGATCCGGCTCGCTGACGAGCTGGAGCACCTCGATCGCTGTCTCGATCTCTGCCGCGCCGGCGGCCGCTTCTCCGTGACTGTGCGCTACCTGGCCGGCGAGGACGTCCTGGCCTGCCATGTGCCCGCCCTCATCCTGCAACCGGTGATCGAAACGGTCGTACTCGATCTGACGTCGGGAGGAGGAGGTTCGGTGGAAGTCCGCTGCGGGCGCGAAGAAAACGATGCGGTCATCGAGGTCTGCTCGACCGCCGCCGCGCGCGGCACGCCTGTGACGGCGACGTTGCGCATTCCGTGTGAGGCAGCGGCATGATCCGCACGCTGATCATCGACGACGAGCCGCTGGCGCGGAGCCGCATCCGGGCCATGCTCATGCCGCACGAAGACATCGACGTCGTCGCCGAATGCAGCAGCGCCGGCGAGACCGCGTCGCTGCTGCAAACCGAAGCGGCTGCGCTTCTGCTGCTCGACATCGAGATGCCGGGCGCGAACGGCTTCGAGATGCTGCAGACGATGTCGATCGAGAGCCGGCCGGCCATCGTCTTCGTTACCGCGCACGAGGAGTTCGCCCTCGATGCCTTCGAAGCGAACGCCGTCGACTACCTGGTCAAGCCGTTCTCGCAGGAGCGGCTCGACCGCGCGCTCTGGCGCGTGCGGCGTTTCATCGAGGGCAAGAGCGCAGCCCGGCCAATCGGCAGCGCGCCCGTGCGACGCTGGCGCGAGCGCTTCGGCGTCCGCGTCCGCAACGAGGTGGTGTTCATCAAGGTGTCGTCGATCGACTGGATCGCCGCCGCCGGCAACTACGTCCGCCTGCACGCCGGCACCGAGTCGTACCTGCTGCGCGAGCCGCTGCAAAACGTCGCCGCCGAGCTCGATCCCGCCGTCTTCCTGCGCGTCCACCGCAGCGCCATCGTGAACATCGAACGCGTCCGCAAACTCGTCCCCGCCCCCGACGGCTCCCTCTCGATCATCCTCCAGAACACCACCGCCATCCCCCTCGGCGCCACCTACCGCGCGGCGCTCGAGGAGGCACTCGGCGAGAAGTTCTGATCCCGATCTATACTTTTCCAAACAGGAGAACTGGATGAATCGCACACGCGGGATCCTCGCAGCGCTGCTCGTGGTCTTCGCTACCGGCTGCTTCGAAGTCGAGCAGTCGATCGAGTTGAAGAGAGACCTCTCCGGCACCGCCAATTTCAAGCTGGGCGTGGACATGGAGCCGATGGTCATCATCATGGCCAAGGTCCAGAAAGAGATGAGCGGCGACAAGAGTCCGCTGACGAAGGCGGAGATCGCGGCCGCGAAAGCGGACTTCAAGAAGAAGGAAAAGAAAACGACCGAGACCGCCGACGATCCGCGCAAACAGGCCGAAGGCGGCCTTCCGCCGGGCGTCAAGCTGCTCGACGTGGCCGTTGCAGAGAAGGAATTCGGCATGACGACGACGATGAAGTTCGCCTTCGACAAGCTTTCCAGTCTCGTCGGCGTGAAGCTCGGCTCGAAGCAAGAAGAGGGCGGCGATCCGACCAAGAAGTCGGTCCTCGATTCGCCGTTCAAGGGGCTGGAGGTCTCCGAAACGGCGAAGACGATCTCCATCCACACGAAGCCGCAGAATCCGGCCGACAAGGTGAAGGCGGAGACCAGCGAACAGGGCGCACCGAAACTCGATCCCGAAACCGAGAAGATGATGAACGACGCCTTCAAGAACCTGCGCGTGGCGTGGAAGATCACCGCGCCGTTCGAGGTGGTCTCCAGCAATGCCACGCGCAAGGAAGGCAACACGCTGATCTGGGAGTACGACTTCCCGACGCTGCAGAAGCTCGCCACCGCCTCGCCGAAGGCGCTCGACGACCTCGGCGTCAGCGTTACCTATAAAAAGTGATTCGCGGCTGACAGGCACACGCACTGCAAACGAGCGATTCCGTGCGGAAGATCTTCGCCGGTTTTCTCGTGCTCATCGCTTTGCCGCTGTTCGCGGCGAAACATCCTCCGCGCGACGTCTTCCCGGCGCTGAAGCACGAGCGCGTCGACTACTGGGTTGCCGAGTTCAGTTCGGACAAGGACTACCACAAGAAAATCGCGGACGGCTTCGAGCGGAAGGCGAAGTATCAGGAGATGCTGGAGCGGAAGCTGCGCAAGCGCGGGATGCCGCAGAACCTGATCTACCTGGCCTTCGAGGAGTCGGCGTTCGATCCCGCGGCGCGGTCGGGACAGCGTGCCGTCGGCATCTGGCAGCTCATGCCGGCCACCGCCAAACTTTACGGTCTGAAGGTCTCGAAGAAAACTGATGACCGGTTGAAGGTGGAGAAGGAAACGGACGCCGCGCTGCGCTTTCTCGATCACCTCTACCATTACTTCGGATCGTGGTACTTGGCCGCGGCCGCGTACAACGCCGGCGAGCACAAAGTCGCGCGGACGATGCACAAAAAGTTCGGCCGCCACACCGGAACGGACCGCGACTATTACCGCATCTGGGACGACCTGCCGCCGCAGACTCGCGACTACGTCCCGGCCATCCTCGCGCTCGAAACGATCGGCAAGAATCCGAAAAAGTACGGATTCTGAGACTCTCTCACTTTCCGATCGCGCGACGCCGCGCCGGCGGCGTTTGCGTCGCCTTCCATGCGCGCAGCAGCGATCGCAGCGCCTCGGGGGAATTCGTCGGAGCGGGTGCGCCGAGTTGATCGTGTGAATTCACGCCGTGGCATGCGCTGCAGACGCGCACTTCGCCCGGCTGGAAGGTCAGCCAGTAACGTTCGCGCACGACCGGCGTTCCCGCGGCGTTGGTCAGTTGCCAGCTCATGGCCCGGCGCGCGGGAACGAATGCGGCGATCGATCCGTCGGCGGCGATGGCGACGCTGCCTGCCGGGCCGGACGTGGGGGCATTCTTCGCCGCGGGATCGTGCATCACGCGCGCGAGCACGCGGCGTCCATCGCGCGGCGAGGTGGTTCCGCCGAGGCCGCGGAGCTGATCGGCCTGGAACAGTTGAAGGTGCGCGATGTCGAACAGCTTGCTGCTGCCGGCGACCTTCTGCGTCGTCGTTCCGGTCACGCGAAGGTTGTACGGCTGTTGCTTGTCGGCGGCATCGCGCGAGGTCACGTTGCGGCTGATGATCACCGCAAGATTGACGGATTGCAGATTCGCGCGAAACACGGCGGGATCGACATTCTCCTCGCGGAAAATCTTCGCCTCCGGCTCTTCGAGCGGCGTCGTCCGCCGCGTCGGCCGCGGCCGCGCGCGCACTTCGACCGGATTGAGCTCCCACATCTCGCCCGACCAGCTCACCAGCGCGTCGGGATCGAAGTACGAAACGCTTCCGGTGATGCCTTGCGTCAGAAATGGTCCGGGCACGTAGACGCCGCCTTGTGGCGTCATGGTCCGGATGCGGAACGCGTAACGCGACTTCGGCGCCTCGCGCGAACCGTCGTTGACGTCGCCGCGCATCTCGCTCGTGTGCACGGCCAGCAGCGTCCCATCCGCGAGCGGCAGCGGATCGCGATAGTGCCCCGAGGCGTCCGCGGCCGGCGTGCCGTCGGCGGCATCGCGAGTGGAGCGGGGCGTGATGTAGGTGATGGCGATGTTGTCCGCCGTCCGTCCCGGCTCCGCAGCGAAGCGGACGATCTGTCCCGAGGCGTGGGTCTGGAACTCCGGTGCATCGACGGCGTAGTAGACGCCGAGGTGCGCCGGATCCTCGTGCAATTGAAAAAGATTCTCGGCGACGTTTCCGCTCCCGCCATTGAACTCAGAAAGACCGGCGTCATTCATGCTGCGGTTGAAGTACCCGAACAGCTCGTGCCGCCCCACATGGTTCACCGTCTCCTCGGACGTCCCATCCTCATTGATCTCCCACGGAAAGAAGTGGTTGATGCTGTTTCCCTCGAGGTTGGTGCCGGCCAGAAGATCGGTCCGCGCGCTGCGCGGCTCCGGAAAAACTTCGACGCGCTGATCGAGACGCGCGGCATTCGCCGATTCGTCGGCGTAATCAAATGTCCCGTACGTGCTTCCCTCGACCGCGTCGCCGTCCGCCTGCTGGTCGCGCTGCAGATGATCCCAACGCGTGAAGATCACGCGGCCGAAGCTGTCGATCGACGGCGTAAAAAGTCCCGACGGCGTGTGATTGAGCAGCCGCAGATCGCCGCTGACCGGATCGAGGCTCCAAAGACCGGTGACGGTTGGCGCTTCCTCATACTCGTCGAGCTGCGGATAGAGATGCGCTTCGCCTCCGCGAGGACGATCGGAGGTGAAGAGGATGCGATCGTCGGTGCCGTAAAACGGACTGACGTTGTTGTAGTTCGCCGGCTGATTGGCGATCTTGTGAATGGACGGCGTTTCGTTCTCGCCAAGTCCGCTGATCTCGTAAATCTGCCAGTGGTACGTCTCCCACAAAAACTGCTGCGCCGGCGCGCCGATGGCCATACTGAAAAGCGCCTTCGTCCCGCTCCAGTGCACCGAAGGCTCGCGCACCGCGATCGACGCCGGGCCCTGCATCCCGCCGTTCACGAACCCCGCCGCGCGCGTGAGGTTCTTCATCGTTCCATCGGGATAACGAATCCACAGATCACCGCCGCGCGGCGCTTCGGCGGCCGAGGGGAGATGATTGCCAAAGGTCGACGCGACGGTGGTGAAGTCGCCCGGCACCGGCACCTGCGTAACGAACAGAATCGGATTGGCGAGCGTGACGGCCAGCAGCAGCGCTTTCATTGGGATCGCATTCTCCGCGGCCGGAGAGCGAGCGGACGTGCGCCCCATCACGAAATGCGCCGTTGTACGCGATGAGCAACCGGCGGGCATCGCGCAGGCCTGCGATCCCGCGCTGACGCAAGTGACTACTGGAAATAACCCGTCACATCCAGGATCACGTGGACACCACCGATGGCATTCGCAATCGACAGGTCATTTGTGTTCGTGGAGAGTCCAACGATCGCGCCATTGGCAAGAGCATTCACGGAAGAATCGAAGTTGATCGTCGAAACAAACGGTTTCGCGGTGCCCGACGGCCAGAGCGTCAGCCAGCTTGATGAACTGGCGTTTGTTATCGTTACGTTCAACGAAACCGCCTTCGCTCCGACGGGAACGCCGCAATTGCCTCGGATCTGAAAGTCTCTCGTGGCAGTGGTCAGCCCAGGGCCTCCATTCGTGCTAACCACGTTCCGCGTGTCGGCAACGCGGCACGGCGTCAGGGAGTAGTACTGATAAGGCCCGGCCTGGGCGAGTAACTGCGCCGGGACGGCCACTGCGATCATGACAAATGCCATTTGGAGGATGACTCTCTTCATTGTGCTCTCCCTCATTTGAAGTAGCCGTTTACATCCACGATACAGTGGACTCCGACGGGGCCGCTGTTATAGATATTGATCGTTCCGTCGCTGCCAACTCTGACCACTGCATTGTTCGCCAGCGTTCTGCCGCTGCTGTAATTGATCGTACTGACAAACGGCATGGATGCGCCAACAGGTCCTGGAAACAGCGTCAGCCACCCGTTTGAGCCGGACCCTGTAGAAGTAATATTGACGGAAAGCGCGTTAGTGCCGGCCGGAATGCCGCACACACCGGCCACGGCAACGTTTCGCGTTGTATTCGCATTGAGCGACGGTCCACCATACGCCCCGTTCGCATTCCGGGTATCGATGAGGCGGCACGGCGTGAGAAGATAGAATCCGGGCGAAGACGGAGTCATTGGCAGTCGCGCCACCACCACTTGACTGTAGTTGCGGGTTGCTGAGACATAAACCGCAGAGTTCTGATTGTCGATCGTCACATGTGTTTGAGAGAAGTCCGTCTGGGTCACCGGTAATGATAGATTGACATTGGAAGAGAAGTTGGCACCGCCGTCGGCCGAATACGCGTAGTAGATCTGCAAACGGCCATTCGACCGACCGTCGGCCCATGCCATGTGCAGGTTACCGAGGCCGTCCAGACCGACCCTTGGCGTGTGCTGCTGGCGATTGGCGCTGTCGTTGACACGCCTGCAAACCGGCCAGGTGATGCCTCCGTCCGTGCTCTTGCAGAATGTGATGTTCCCTTCGGAATCGCCTGTAGTATCCGAGTATGTACCGTAGAATGTCATTTCGTTGGGCGCCATGGCGAAATCGCCGTCGTACTGTACCGTGCCCATGTTCGTGTTCAGCCGGCCTGTGTTACCGGAAGCAGCGCCGATATAACGACGATAGAAGTAGAGGTCGTTATTCGTTTCGTCCATATAGAGGACATAGAAATTCGACAGAGTAGCGCGAATCTTTCGAGGTATCTTCTGGGTGCTCGAAATCGTGTTGATCGAAAACTCGGGCAGGAAGGTCGCACCACCGTTCGTGCTTTGCGACACCCACACGTTATATCCAACGAAATTGCCCGCCGAATCCTTCGTATACGCCCCGTAAGCGACGTAGACATTCCCCGCGCCGTCGGATGCCACCACCGGCTCAATGGCGTTGTTCGTTCGATAACCGTTGTAGCTGTTTCCGCTGCGCACCTGAATCGGCGAGCTGAAACTTGCACCGCCGTTGGTGCTCCGAGAATAATACGTCTCGTTCCCCAACCACCAGACCACATGAAGCACCCCGCCAGAGTCGACTACCAGATGGTACTCAAAATTGTTGAACGCGCTATTCGGAATTGAAACCGGCGAGCTCCACGACATGCCGCCGTCTGTGCTCTTCACCACTGCTAACGCCGTAGGGCTGAAGGTCGGAAAGAGAACAAAGACGGACCCGTCGGGACCCACGGTTAGATCATGCGCCTGCGCCGTCGCACCAATCACATCGATGAACGAGTGCGGCGCACCGCCACCGGAGTTGGTAAACGTCGCCGTTACGCTCGCGCTCCCTGTGATCGTGAACGTCGTTGGGCTCGTCGTCGAGTTCGAGAAGCCGCCCCCGCTCCCAGACCACCCGGAAAAGGTGTAACCTCCAGGCGTGTTCGCCGTCAGGCTGATCGGCGTGTTGAGGCTGTATCCCCCTCCAAGGCAATTCGATCCCGTATTCACGGTAACGCTGCCCACACCCGCCGGACTTACGTTCGTGTTCAGCCCGAGGCAACTCTGTGTTGCTCCGCTGCCAGAGCAGGAGGTCGTGTTCGTGCCACTCGTCTTGTCCGAGTTGACCGCGACCGTACCTCCATAGCTTGTGACCGATGTCGGCCCGAAGGTCACGGAGACACCTTGTGATCCGCCCGCCGAGATTGAACCGCTCCAGTTCCCGCTGAATCCTGGCGGGTAACCGATGCTTGAGACGTTGAGGGCGCTATTGCCGTCGTTGTAAATTGTTAGCATCCGGGTTGGTGTCTGGCCTACGGTTACACTGCCGTACGCCAGATCGCCTACTAATCGGATTACCCGAGTAGGTGTTGAAACACCGGTTCCAGAGCAAGAAGTCGTATTGGTGCCGCTCGTCTTGTCCGAACTGGCAGTGATCGTGCCCCCGTAACCTATCGCCGATGTCGGCGCGAACGTCACGGAGACGCCCTGTGATCCGCCCGCAGGGATGGATCCACTGCCCCAGTTCCCGCTGAAACCAGACGGATAGCCGACATTGGAAATACCTAGAGCGCTATTGCCGTCGTTGAAAATCGTCAATGTCCGTGCGGCTGTTTGCCCGACAGTCACATTGCCATACGTCAGGTCACCGACCAGCCGAACAATCCTCGTAGCCGGGCACGCCAATGTCGAGAATGTCTGATCGAGTCCGTATCGAGTTGCCGCCGCGTTCGTCCCTTTTGCCCGAAAGTGATACACTGTTCCGCACGACAACGAGGCATTTGCGGAAATGTTTTGCGTCGTAAACCCGGTCCGAGTCTGCGCCACGACACTGCTTCCGTAGGAGGTCGTCGTGCCGTATTCAAACAACGTCGTAGTAGACGAGCCACTTGGATTCACAGTGCCATTGAGCGTCGCGGCGGTCTGACCCGCATTCGAAGCGGGACTTGTAGCGACTACCGGCGGACCGACAGCCGCATTAATGTTCATAATTGCATTTCGATTACTATCCTGATATTGCGGACCTTCACGGTCGAAGCCGAGCCCGGTCGTATGGCACTGTCCGATGGTATGGCCTTGGTTGACTGCCCCCGGGAGCTGGCCGCGTGATTGCTCTGTTACGCCATCGTCGGGAGCGTCCAGGATCACGTCAGTGATATAGTTGCACCAATCATCCTGGAGAAAGTAGTCCGTAAACGAAGTAGTATAGTAATTCACTTTAGCTCGGTGGGACGTCGGAATTCCACTCAGCCATGCTGTGGCGCCGCTTGGCGTAAGGTTCGCTTGGTATCCGCACTGGAACACGCCCCCGAAAAACCCATTGACAGACATTAGAGGCGTCCCCTGATACGGTGTACCTACAGATTGGATCAGGCGGCCAGGCCCAGCATTATCCAGGCCACTCCAATAATTTGTGTAGAGATGTAACGCGGCCATACCTCCTTGACTATGCGCAACAATGGCGTACGAATTCCACGTCAAAGCCGCGCTCTTGATTCGCTGCGCAAACGCATCAATCGAGAAGTTCTGGTCGAAGTCTTGAAATACCCCCGAATTGGTAAACTGGCTCTTAACAGGGCCCCACACATCGCCAGAACAGTATCCATGCACCAAGAGTAGAATATGGCCAGTGCCATCCGTGTAGACTTCAGAACCCTCTCCGCCCGGGGGCGGGGTGGTATCGATCGCCGCCCGCGTGGTGCCCGACGACACCTCCGCCGACAGCTGGGTCGGCCGGGGGCCCATCAGCATCTCCTCATCGGGGACCATCGGCGAAACCGGCGCTATCAAAGGCAGGTCCGGCGGAGTCGAAATCGCCAACCGCTCGCTGGAAGCCAGCGTAATGAAATAGTCCGGATCCTCTATTCGTACGTTCCGCAGTTCAAAGGGCTCTTTCGCGCCCGCGATAATCGCCCACCGCCTGTCGAACCCGAGCGTGATCGATTCGTTGTCGGCAACAACCGTCATACCGCCAATCCAAGCAATCGGCACGAGTCGCGACTCGCTTCCCATTCCCCATACTTCGGCGAAAGCGCGATAATGACTGCTGGCCTGCGGCGCGATTAAGCCGAGTTTGATCCGCAGGCGGTGCTCGCCGACAGGCGTGGCAAGAGCAGGCTCGTCAAGAAGTTTGATAGCGCCTTTGATAACAGGAATTATATGCTCAGCGGTGCGGAAAAATGCGGCGCCGTCCGACCTGTGTCCGCTGAAAAGGAGCTGCACTCTGAACTCGCCCGGACGATCGGCAAGGAACTCGGCCCCGTAACTGCCATCTCCTTCTACGCCATCCCGGTGACGGCCATCGTCGTACATGGGAATCGTGTATGTCTGGTTATCTGGAGTCGTGACTCTCAAGACCGCCGAGGTGACACTATCTCCTTGAGGGGTGTCTAAGACGGAGTTGCCAGCATGCTCATAGACGCGGCCCACCAATCCAATGTGCTCGCCAACTAGTTGATTAAATGCAACCTGGTGCGAAGACAATCTCGTCGGCCCGGCGCCGTCAATCAATACGAACCCCTGACCTGATTCATTTGAATCAATCGACAGTTGCAGAACCTCCCCGCGAGTCAAACTCATGAGGTGGTAGTAGTTGGCAGGCGCGTCGTTCGTCACCGAACGGTGCGACGAGGCAGACAAGGCACCCTTCGCTTGCTCACCGCTTTGGGGGTGCCGAAAGAGGACGTTCCACACAGGCATCACGGCGCTGGGACCGGATGGAACCACAGCGAACCGGAGGTCCTCGGATTCGACAGGTATATCTAAGTCCGCCACCCACCGTCCCATGGCGTTCTTCTTAAGACTTACGGGAATGATTGCCGTTTTCGATTGAATCGCGGAGAGGGCAGGATCCGGGGTTGTCATGGCAAGTATCTCGCTCGGAGGCCCTGATAATTGCTTAAACTGAGATGGGTCCTCAGCCCGTAGGTCGAGCGCGAGAAAAAGCCCGCCCAGCACCAATCCCGAAGCAAATATTGTTCTGAGCCAAGGTACCCTTAGTTCACAGCGCATCGCGCCCCCTTCTCACTTCACCGGTTTCGCGTGTAATCGATCCTGCGATCACATATCCTTGAGAATCTCAGCCCTCTTGTTGTCGTACTCCGCCTTCGTAATGAGCCCCTTCTTTAACAGGTCGTCCAGCTTGCGAAGGCGCTCCTCGGCCGATTCGGCGGGGCGCGCGGTGGCGGGCGTAGACGAGGAGCTGACGCCGGAGATCCAGGCTTTCTGGAGGCTGGGATCGGCGAGGACGTTCGAGTAGGCTTCTTTGAGCGCGTCGCTCAACACCTCGTTGATGTTTTCCGGACTGTGAGCTTTTCCGTAGCGGTGCGCGGTCCCGGTGCCCATTCCTTCGGCGAGTGTTTTGCCATGCGCGTCTTTGAGGGTGAATGCGAGTTTCACCTCGGTGGCATAGATGGAGCCAAGGGCCTTATTGGATTCGTCGATGTCGAATCTTGTGACCTGGAGGACGAGTGTGCGGGCGGCGGGAGGCTCTTGTTTGAGCGTCCATTCTTTACTGACGCCGGTGATCATCTCCTGGATAAAGGCGATCACGTCGTGGTCGGCGTGGATCGGAAAACGCTTGTCGTCGCCGCCGGTTCCGTGGCCGATCTCGAGCGGATCGTCGAGCCGCCGTGCGTCTTCGACGCGGATTGCGACGGATTGGCTGAGCAGGGCGGGCGGCAGGTCGGCCGAGGGTGCGTGGACTCCCTCTTGCGGGAGGTACTTCAGCGGCACCATCAGCTCTTTGAGATTTCCGCGGGCAAAAGCGAAGGAAGCGATGAATGAGAGGCCGATCGTAATCGCGAGGCGTCGCACGTGGATCATGCCGAGCTCCTTCGTTTCTCTGTCGTTGAATGACGGAAAGATGGTATTCGGTAGACGATCAGCGACCGATGACACATGTCATGCATCGGTGTGACAGTCGTCACCCCCGCGAATCCTACCTTTAGTTTTTTGCTGTATTCGACCCGTGTGGATTTGCTTCCTTATGGTACACCGAACCTTGGGCTTTGACGATCACCATTTGCAATCAACACGTATGGGCTCTTTGATCAGGTCAGGAGCTTCGCCTGGTTGAAGGCCTGCGGAGCGATCAGCGTGATTCACTGACGGCGAGTGAGTTCTCACCAGCGACCGCAGCTGCAGCCGGTTGATGTGGTCCAAAAAGCCTGACGCACATCGGCAGCGGCGTTCCCACGCCGTCGCCGGAAGAGCAGATCCCCCTCCTTCGGCGAATGTGATCCGGATCACGTTCGCTCACGTTTCGCGAGCCTAACTTCCGTCGAAACCCCTAACTGATTACGTAAGGAGTTCAGATGAAAAGGCCAGCCCGCGTCTTTCTCTCGACACTCGTGCTTGCGATGTTTTTCGCCGTTCCGGCAGCCTTCGCCCAGAGCGCCAGCGGAGGGTTTCATGTCGACGTCGACGGAGGGACTCGCAATATCGAGTTCAACGCCAAGGTGAATCCGAATGGCAGCGTTTCGGGCGATCTCAAGTTCACCGGGCCGCTCTCCGTTCCCAGTCAGGACGTCGATGGCGACGGCAGCGGTGATCCGAGCACCACGGCGACGACGCTCTCGCTGCGCGTTGACGTCGACTGCCTGAGAGTGGACGGCAACCGCGCCGCAATTGGCGGCGTGGTCAAAGAATCGAACGTCGGCGAGTACGTTGGCCGGCGCATGATTCTCACCGTGGAAGACGGCGGCGAAGGAAACAATGCCGGGCCCGATCGCTACACGTGGGGCCAGTACCGCTCGACCGCCGCGACGTGGGTTGCGAGCGACGCAGAGCTGGAATCCGATCCCGGCGTCGGCCTGATGTGGATCGCCACCGACGCCGAACGGACTGATGATGTGGGCGTCTCCTCCAGCCGTTCGACCACGATCGATTGCCAGAGCTTCCCCATCGGCTCGTACGCGCTCGAGGATTTGCCGAGGGGCAGCGGAAACATCCAGGTCAAGCCATAAACGACGTCGATCCAATCGTGAGCGGCCGGCATCGCCGGCCGCTTTGCGTTGAGCCCACCCGCGACTTGTGCCGTATCCTTCGCGCTGCTTGAATCGAATCGTTTGCGCCGCGCTGCCGCTACTCTTGATTGCGTGCGCGAGCTCTCATAACCCGGAGACGTTCGTGCTCGACTACAACACGCCCGTCGATCAACGCCTGCAAACGCAGCTCGAATCGATCGACGCGCGGCTTCGCACGAAATATGGGATGACCACCGAGCAGACGGCGGTCGGTGTGCTCGATCTCAATCATCCGCGCCTGGCGATGATCCATCCCGATCGCATCGAGTACGCGGCCAGCGTGGCCAAGGTGGGAATCCTCCTCGCCTACTTTCAACTACATCCCGACGCAGCCACGACGATGGACGCCGCGACCGAACACGAGCTGGGACTGATGATCAAGGCGTCCAGCAACGAAATGGCGGCGAAGTATTCGCGGGCCATGGGGCTGCACGAGATCCAGCAGGTGCTGAACGAGCAGGGTTTCTACGACGCGGCGCACGGCGGCGGCATCTGGGTTGGAAAGCATTACGGTCCGAACAGCGAGCGGATCGGCGATCCGGTCGCGAATCACTCCCACGGCGCGACGGTACGCCAGCTCCTTCGCTTCTACTGGCTGCTGTCGCGCGATCGCCTCGTCTCCCCTGCCGCGTCACAAAAGATGCGCGCGATTTTTCTGTCGCCCGACATCCCGCACGACGATCACAAATTCGTGAAGGCGCTGGCAGGACGCGGACTGACACTTCTCCGCAAGTGGGGCAGCTACGAAGATTACCTTCACGATTCGGCGATCATCGAAGGCCCAAACCGGCGCTACGTCCTCGTCGCGCTGACGCACCATCCGCGCGGCGACGATTACCTCGAAGATCTTGCGCGCGATGTCGATGACGCGATGATCCGCAGATGACGCAGATGTACACAGATCGTGAGACGATTCCCCAATGCCTGCATTGATCATCGTCGACATCGAAGTTCTCGATCCCGTCCCCTACGAAACCTACAAACGCCTTGCCTCGGCGGCCATTGCGGCACATGGCGGACGGTATCTCGTGCGCGGCGGCGCGACCGAAGTGCTCGATGGCGATTGGCAGCCGCGGCGGCTGGTCGTGCTGGAGTTCGACTCCGTCGAGAAGGCGAAGGCGTGGCGCAATTCGCCCGAGTATGCGGAGGCGAAGAAAGTGCGCGACACCTGCGCGCGCGCGAACATGATCGTCGTCGAGGGCGTGTAACGCCGTCTACCGCTGCCGCGTGCAAGACTTGCATTCATGCTCCGGCCCACGAATCGGCGATCGCGCGCGGCGCTGAAGAGGATCGAGAGGAATGAGAGCTGGCGGACGATCATCGTCGCGCTGGCGGCGAACGTCGTCATCGCCATCGCGAAACTGATCACCGGACTGATGTCGGGATCGACGGCTCTTCTCGCCGAGTCCGCGCACTCACTCGCCGACGCATCCAACGAAGTCCTCCTCGGCATCTCGCTGCGGCGCGCAACGGCACCCGCCGACGAGCTTCATCCGCTCGGTCATGGGCGCGAGCGATTCCTGTGGGCCTTCCTGGCGGCGATCGCGTCGTTCCTCATCGGCGGCTGTTTCTCCGTCGGCATGGCCATCCGGCAGTTGCTGCACCCCGAGCCGCTCCGCAACGCCACCGCCGCATGGATCGTCCTCGGCGTGGCATTCCTCGGCGACGGCATCTCGCTCATACAGAGCCTGCGGCAGGCGCGCAGCGAAGCGGAGGAGCGCGGCTGGAATGTGTGGTTCCATCTGTTCCGGTCGAGCGATCCGACCGTGCGCGCGGTGGTGGTGGAAGACAGCGCGGCGTTGATCGGCCTCGTCCTCGCCGCCATCGGACTCCTTCTCAGCCATCACTTCAGGAGCGATCGTCCGGACGCATTCGCATCGCTGCTCATCGGACTGCTGATGGCGGCAACCGCATTCGGCCTCGGGCGTCCGCTTGCCGATTTCCTCGTCGGAAAATCGTTGCCGGCGAATCTGCTCGACGAACTTCGCACCATCATCGACCGCGATGATGCCGTCGAAGAGATCCTCTCGGTGCAGGCGGTCTACATCGGACCGGAAGAAGTGATCGTTTCCGCGAAAGTTCGTCCGTCGCCGCGCTTGACCGTCGAACAACTCGGCCGTGCGATGGACGATCTCGATCACGCGCTCCGCGAAGCATCGCCGTTCGTCGCCGACGTCTTCATCGACGTAACGGCGCACCACGGGAGCGAGCTGTCGCGGTCGTAGCGCCGCCGGCTCGGCGGCTGGACCGCCAGCGGCTCGCTGGCGTGTTTCGGTACGTGCCGCCGAGCCGGCGGCGGTCCAGCCGTCGGGCCGACGGCGCTACGTATCGTCCTCCACTGCGCGTACGCGGCGTTGCAGATTTTCATCGTCCCCTGCGACCTCGGCAGCGATGCGCAGCCATTCGCGGGCGCGATCGGGGTCATGCGCGAGTTTCGCGAGGCGCAGGGCGGCTTCGATGACGCCCGGCGCGACATTCGTAGCGGTGTAGAGGTGGAATGCTTCTTCCCATAAGTCCGTGGTGTTTTTGATGACCGCAAGGCTGCGGATTGCGTTTGCGAGATCGAGCGGCGGCGCTTCTGATTTTCGATACAGCGCGAGCGCTTCGTCGTACAGCGGCTCGGCGAGATCGTCGCGGCCGTCGTCATGATGGAGATCGCCGAGGTGGCGGAGGGTGTGCGCGAGGAGAAGAGGGTCGCCGAGCTCGCGGCAGACGGCGACAGCTCCTTCGTACAGCGGCAGCGCTGCGGTGCGGCGGCCGAGGTCGCGATCGATTTGAGCGACGCCTTTGAGCGCGTTGATCAGCTCGCGGCGCGCGCCGCTCTCGCGCAACTTTTTCGCGGCCTCGGCGAATGATGCTCGCGCCTCTTCCGGCTGCGAAAAACGAAGGCGTCGTCCGCGCTGCATCGGATCGGCGTCGAGCGCAGCGCGAAGCAGTTCGTCGATTTCGGGAATGCCGATGAGCCAATCGGCTTCGACCTTTGCGCCGGCGGCGAGGAGCGCCTCCACGATCTCGCGATGGGCCGGCCTCGGGTGATTGACCGCCGACCAGAGCGTCTGGTCGAGGACTGTGCCGCCGTACGAGTTTTTCACCTCGAGCGGCGCGTGGTGCGCGAGGAGCAGCTTGACCGTGTCGAGCTGTCCGTCGTGCGCGGCGAGGTGCAGTCCGGTCATGCCGCCGGCGGCGAAGAAGGCCGGATCGACGCCGTGGTCGAGCAGGAACATGACGATGTCGTTGTAGCCGTACTCGCAGGCCCAGACGAATCCTTTTCCGATCTCCTCTTTCGACGATGACGGCAACAGCTCTTTCACGCGATCGAGATTGCCGACGCCGGCGGCGTTCTCAAGATTGAGATGCGCGCCGCGCTCCGCGAGAAATCGCGCGGCGATCGGACGTCCGTTGGCGAGGCACGCGCGCACCGCTTCGCCGGGAACGCGTTCGATCATCGCGCCGCGATCGAGGAGCATCTCCATCAGCTCGATCTGCACACCCGCCGCCTCGGGGTGAATGCTCGTGGCGGTGAGTCCGAGCGCCATCGAATGCCCGGCGTACGCGTCGGACTCCGCGTTGACGTCGGCGCCGGCGTCGAGCAGCAGCCGCGCGACGGCGACGATGTTCGGCGGCGTGCGCTGGCGAAAATCTTCGACGCCGTTCGCGGAAACGTAGTGAAGCAGCGTCGATCGATGCTCGCGGCTCGATCGCTGCCGGATCAGTTCCGGCGATTCATCGAGCAGGCGTCGAAGCGTATCGATGTCGCCGGAGACGATGGCGTCGGCGGCCTGCTCGAACTTCGAATCGGGCGAACCGGCGCGCTGCAGCTCTTCGACATGTTTCGCGAACTTCGGCCAGCTCGCGAATCCGTGCGCACGCGCGATGAGGAACTGGGCATCCGCGAGCCTGGCAATATTCGGCGATCGGATGTGGCGTTCGACACGCCCAACGTGATCGGGCGCGAACCGCGTCGCCCAGGCGTGCAACGCATCGGGATCGCCGCAAGCCTTGACGAGATCCTTCGCCAGCTTCTTGTAGTAATCGAGGTGAGGGTGAGGCGGAAGAGGGACGGCGTCTGACATACGAAGCTCCTTTCATCGCATGCCTGGAGTCCGCACGTCAGGCTGAAAGAAGGTTCGTACCTTCGATGAAATCAGTGGGTGGGCACTGCCCTTTCCGCGGACTGGATGCGCCCCGAGCGCTGGGGCGCATTCTAGTCCGGTCCGCGTTCCTACAGAAGCATTCCGGCGATGGTCGCCGTCAGAAAGTTCGCTAACGTCCCGGCCAGCATCGCGCGCATGCCCAGTCTTGCGAGATCGCCGCGACGCGACGGGGCGAGTGAGCCGATGCCGCCGATCTGGATCGCTATCGAGGAGAAGTTGGCGAAGCCGCAAAGCGCGTAGGTCACGATTGCGAAGCTGCGCGGATCGAGGCTCGATCCGACGCCCGGCTTGCCGAGGTTCGCAAAGGCCACGAACTCGTTGAGCACCATGCGCGTGCCGAGGAGGTTGCCGACAGTCAGGCTGTCCTTCCACGAAACGCCCATCGCCCACGCGATCGGGCTGAAGATCCAGCCGAGAAGTTGATCGAGGCTGGCCGGGAACCAGGAGCGGCCTTGCCAGATTGCATGACCGTGGATGAATCCGAAGATGCCGTTGATCAGCGCCACGAGGGCGATGAACGCGATCAGCATTCCGGCCACATTCAGCGAAAGATGCAGTCCTTCGATCGCACCGCGGCCGGCGGCATCAATCACATTCACATCCTGCTGCGGAACGACGACTTCCACGTCCGCGCCGGTGGCCGGCTTCTCCGTCTCCGGCACGATGATCTTGGCCATCATGATCGCGCCGGGCGCGGTCATGATCACGGCGGTGAGAAGGTGGATGACGTCGACCTTCGCCACGAGCACGTACGCGGCCATGATGCCGCCGGAGATGTGGGCCATGCCGGCGGTCATGATCGTCATCAGCTCGGACATGGTCATGCCTTCGATGAACGGCCGGATCGTCAGCGGCGCTTCGGTCTGGCCCATGAAAATCGACGCGGCCACCGATAGCGACTCGGCGCCTGACGCGCCCATGAAGCGCGACATCATCTTGGCGAAGAAGCGCACCACGCCCTGCATCACGCCGAGGTAGTAAAGAATGGCGAAGATAGAAGCGATGAAGATGATGGTCGGCAACACCATCGTGGCGAAGACGAAGCCGACGTTTGTGTTCGCCGTATCACCGAGCGCGCCGAAGACGAACTTCGAGCCCTCGCCGGTGTAGCTGATCAGCTTCGTGACCACTTCCTTCAGGTTCTCGAAGAGGAAGGCCAGCAGGCTGTACGACAGAAAGAGGATCGCGCTGATGACGAGGTAAACCGTCCAGAGTCCCTTCTTCGCGCCGCCGTCTGCCATCCGCTTGGCGATCTGCACCACGATCACCGTCAGCGCGATGAAGATGAGCGACGCGATCCACGGACTGATGGCCGGCATGAAGGCGCCGAAGGCCTTCGCGATCGGAATCGCCTTGAGGACGGCGATCGCGATCAGGATCTGGAGCACCAGTCCCCAGAAGACCGTCTTCCACCGGATAGCCCGCCGGTTGGTCGACAGCAGAAACGCAATCGCAAGAATCCCTACGAAGCCGATCAGCGCAGAAAAACGCTCCATTCACTGCTCCCGTCGTTGCCGAATTTTTTGATGTGACCGATTGGTCTGCGCATTATGCGGGATCGCGGGCGCCATGAATAGGTAGGCGTTGCCGTCACCAGCGGATCGCGACCGCGCTTATACTCCGCGCTCCAAGTTCGTCCAAAACGAGGAAATCATGATCAAGAGTATCGACGAAGCGGTCGCTTTCGTACGCAGTAAGACTTCCATCCAGCCGCAGGTCGGCGTGATTCTCGGCTCGGGACTCGGCAACGTGGTCGATGCGCTCGAGATCGAGACGTCCATCCCCTACTCCGACATCCCGGGCGCGAAGGCGTCGACGGTGGTCGGCCATCAGGGACGCATGATCCTGGCGCGCGTGAATCAGACGCCGGTGGTGGTGATGCAGGGCCGCATTCACTTTTACGAAGGTCACGAGATGTCCGAGGTGATGTTCCTCTCGCGCGTGATCGGGCGCCTCGGCATCAAGCAGCTCATCGTCACCAACGCCGCCGGCGGCGTGAACACGGCGTACAAAGCGGGCGATTTGATGCTGATCTCGGATCACATCAATTTCATGGGCATCAACCCGTTGCGCGGACCGAACATCGACGATCTCGGCGTGCGTTTCCCCGACATGAGCGAGGCCTATCCGGAGTCGCTGCGCGATGTGGCCAAGCAGGTCGCACGCGAGCTCGGCCAACTGCTGCAGGAAGGCGTCTACCTGGCGTTGTCTGGACCGACGTATGAGACGCCGGCCGAAATCCGCGCCTTCCGCACCCTCGGCGCGGATGCGGTAGGCATGTCGACGGTCCCCGAGGTGATCGCCATGTCACAGATGCAGATCCCGGTCCTCGGCATCTCCTGCATCACCAACATGGCCGCCGGAATCCTGAAGCAGAAACTGACGCACCAGGAAGTGATGGACACGACCGCACGCGTGCAGGCGGATTTCACCGCGCTGGTGTTGGGGTGTTTGCAACGATTCGCGAGGTAACTACTAGCGAAGCCCGGCGTCCGACGCGCCGAGGCTCCCTTGCTTGTTAGCACGTGGTGTATCAGACCTGTGGCGCACCGAAAGATCCGATCGAGAAGCCGGCCACCTCAGAGATGCGACCTCGCCAGAGCATTCCTCCAGCAGTTGGAACAAACGTAGAGCCCAGCACGTATCTGGCATTCCTCAGATGCACATAGCCGAAGAGACGTGGTTTAGCCGCCTTAATCTCTTCAAAAGCGCGGTCGCCGAACTCCCGCCACTGTTGGTCGAACATTTCGGCGAGTTCCGCAGCTTTGCTCGTAAAACCTTCTTTCCATAGTTTTCCGTATTCATGGAAAAAATTCTTGACGCTGATCAGATCGCCCGTGACTACTCCGCCGCCGACGACGAGCGTGACGCCGAGTGACATGCCGTCGACTTGGTTGATCAAGCGGACAACATCTTGGAGCAACCAATCCTCTCTCGGTATCTCGCGCAGGTCGCCTTCCGTAGGTGTAGCGGTTTCGTCTGTCGGTATGACTTTGTCAGTAAGATCGTCCATCAGAATCCCTCCCGCCCCATACTCTTGGTGGAACGCCAAGCTGTCAAATCTGATTGTTTACTTCCTAATCATTGTTCGAGAATGCGATGCTAAGTCTCTGTGAATCAATAAGCTACCGGGCTTACAGCAGACCGTTACTTCCTAGCCTAGTTGGCATATCTACGCATGGTAGACCGCCAAAAGCGGGTGACGAACCATTTCCGGAGATGAAGGGGAATCTGGAGGCGAGCAACGCAACCTACGCGCGTGCCGACGACTTCACCGGACGCTGGGGCTGAGATATCAGCGACTCGCGGCGTGCGGTTCACCAAGGAGGGTGTCGGGGTCCAAAGATTGAGTAAGCCCGGCGAGATACTCCTCGTGCGCCTCGTCAGCCATCCGGGCCAGCAGATCCTGCGATCGCGAGAAGAGATCGTCCCATCGGCGCTCCGATTCCGTATCCTTCAGCATGAAGGCGTCAAAAGAATCCGTCACTTCTTCTCCTCCGCACCAAAGTAAACCTGAATCTCCACCACGCGGTTGCCGGCGCACTTCAGATACTCCGCGTTGCGGAACTTCACGCCGTCCTCCACGCGCGTTACCTGGTAGCGCACGAACGCCTCATCGCCTTTTTCGAACAGCTTCTCCAGTTTGAAGTCCTTCAGCTTGTCGCTGTTTGGCCAGCAGCGGACGAAATACTCATCCTTGTCGATGTGATCGTCCTGCGGGCTGGTGAAGGTGAAGTCGTCGCTGAGCAGCTCCTCCATCCCGGCGCGGTCGCGCGAGAAAAACGCGGCGTAGCAGCTGCGGACGAGATCGGAAACGTTGCCGTTCTTCATGCACAATCGGCGTGCAGATGTAGTGCCCGTCCTAGAAGTGGAAGGCGAACATCGGCACCCAATGCCACGCCACCCAGAAGAGGAACGCGCCGAACATCGTGTTGGCGAAGTTCAGCGTTCCGTTCGCGATCGGCGAGCCGTGGCGGCGGTTCCAACTGCCGAGGATCGATTCGAGGTAGGAGCCGAGGAAAGCGCAGAGGGTGAGCACGATGATCACGCGCGATTTGTAGATGGCGATGCTGCCGATGAAGCCCGCCTGGAAATGATGCGTGGCCATCGCGGTGCCGGCGATGGCAACGATGCATCCGGCCACGAGTCCGGCAAACGTCCCTTCGACGGAGATCGCCCCCTCCGTTCCACGCTCGACGCCGCGGAACGACAGCGGCAGAAAGGCGCGCTTGCCGAACAGCTGGCCAAACTCGTAT